>Ga0207707_10000122_pt1 | contig 80159 bp, 72 predicted proteins | sample KBSC83BmetaG_FD_184336 | JGI IMG/M metagenome (GOLD analysis project Ga0207707, IMG submission 184336) | Corn rhizosphere microbial communities from Kellogg Biological Station, Michigan, USA - KBS C8-3B metaG (SPAdes) (version 2) | ecosystem: Host-associated > Plants > Roots > Rhizosphere ... | reverse complement strand
CCTCACTGATTGCCTCTGTGTTTCTGCCAGAGCGCTTTACCAACGGCGCACCCGCGATGATTCAGGGCATTCACCACGCATTCCTCATCCTTGGGGGCGCGACTATCCTGTCGACAGTGGTGTTTCACGGGCTGCGGCGGGATGACGGCAATGCTGTGAGCCGGCATCGGGCGGTGATGCCGCCGGCGGGTGGGGTTACTTAGCGCGGGCCGCCGAACGCGCCTTTGCCACGGCGCTCCTTGTGGGCGATCTCGTGGATCGGCCATCATGACCTCACACTAAATACGGTTATGACAAACCTTGATCGCATTACGGGTGCCGCTGCGCAGAGCGCTGCAATCACTTGGACGTACGACGGCGATGGCAACCGGCTCACGATGAGCGGTGCGCCGGGCCCGGCATATGCCGCTCCGTCACTAGCGATCACATATAACAATCGCGGACGGCTCTCTAGTGTTACGGCGGGTGGTGTGTCTACTGCGTACGTATACAACGCCCTCGGCGAGAGGATTGCAAAGCTCGATCCTTCCGGCAGTACCCTCTTCATGTATGACGAGGTCGGGCATTTGCTGGGCGAGTTTGACGGCAACGGAAATTTGCTTGAAGAGACGTTATGGATGGGGGACATTCCGGTTGCGACTTTGAGGCCGAATGGGAGTGGGGGTGTCAGCGTGTACTATATTCACGCTGATCACCTGAACTCCCCGAGAGCCATAACGCGCCCAAGCGATAACGAGATTGTCTGGCGATGGGATCGAGATCCGTTTGGAGCCACCCAACCTCAGCAGAACCCGGGCGGTCTGGGGACATTCGTTTACAATCTGCGCCTGCCTGGTCAGTATTTCGATCCTGAGACCGGCCTAAGCTACAATTACATGCGCGACTTCGACGCAGGGACGGGGCGTTACGTTGAGTCTGACCCAGTCGGTCTCAGGGCCGGTGTGAACACATACGTCTATGCCAAGGAAAATCCGAACAGCCTCGTGGACCCGCTGGGGCTATGGTCGTTCACGTTTGGGGGCTACCTGGGTGCCGGAGTGGAGTTCACGTTTGGAAGAGACGACGGGCATTTCTTTGGTACTGGCAGAGTGGGACTGGGTTTGGGTGGCGGCTTGTCCTGGGATCCACATGGTGAGGTGCCGGGTGGGGCCGACGCGACAGGATGTGGAAATGGTGCAGTCTTGTCTGTATCTGCGCAGGGGGGGGTCAGCTTAGGACCAGTCGGCGGGGAGTTGGAGATCGGTGCAGAGCGAAACTACGGAACCGATGAATCGCACGTTTATGGGGGTCCCTCGTTCAACTTTGAGTCGGAGGAATGGGGTCTTCATTTCGGGGGGGTCCGTGGGCGTGCAGCTAACAATGTACGGTGGGAAGCGGTGAAGTGAGCATCCCGAAACGAAGTGCGCTGCTGCTGGCAGTGACGGCGGGCGTAATTTTTTACGTGGGCTTGTACGTTTGGGGCGCGCACAGTGAGGGTTATCGTTTCATAGATGGCGCCATTAGGGCGTCACCAGAGATCCACGAGCGTGTGGGCGACATAAAACGCGTGCGGCTAAGCTTTTTCGGCGGGTACCGCGAGAGATTTATCGATTCCGACATACGCACGGCAATGGTTGTCAGCGTAGTCGGCAGCAAGGGAGCCGTGGATGTCCATGCATCTGCAACAAAGATCGAAGGTAGATGGCGCATTTCCAAGGCGTCAATTGACGGTCAGGCGGTAAGGTTGAATTAGCGCCGACGGCTCCGAGATCTGGGGTGGAAGTCAGAAGGGCCGTGAACGATCTTTTAGCTGCGATCCCAAGACCGCGTCGGTACGCTGATTCGAGCGCGCTGAACTATGAGAGGAAGCCGTACACACACTGAGTTGAATCATGGACTGTGGCGCTTGGACCGTGTTCCTGTTTCTACAGACGCCCCGTTGGCGAGCGCTGTCCTACGATTCCTCGCGCCGCGCCATCACCATCAGCCGACTCTGCGTCAAAAAGGTATAAACAACGTCCTTAGAAATCACACTTGGGGCGCGCGTCGGGACGATTCGGCAGCGCTGCAAATCCGTCCACTTGTAGCGCTGCGCTGAGCAGAAATGGTCGCCCCGCAGTTTTTGCAGCAGCACCAGTTGTTCCGGGTCCTCGACGCCTTCGGCGACGACATTGAGATTGAGGGGTCCGTCAGCTGCAGGATCTACGGCGCCGGAATCCAGGAAGCTCGCCCGATCCACACCGCCGTCAGTGCTGCCAAAGAATCTCCGGCGCCTCCAGCGGTATGGCAACGTCTGCATGCCGAGGTACCACGCGCACCGTGTACTGAGACGCAGAGCGCGAGGCCGACACCTGACCTCCGTAGGCGTATGTGTGCTCCGTACCCACGAGCTGTCGCAGCGGCCGCATCTCCTGCCGCACAGGCGGCTGGCCGCCAACACCTTCCGCGTAGAGCTCGACGGTCACTGCTGCGGGGGCCAAACCGTTCAGGTACATCTGCGTCTCGAACTGGTGTTGGCCGTTGTCAGTCGTGACCTTGATCTCCCCGAATCTCACGCCGCTCCAGTTCTGCAGCACTGACCGCTGCCAGCCGGCGATCTCCTCGCCGCGGGCGCCACCATTGCTGGAGCGCGCGGCATAGGCCTTGGCGGCCGGCAAGTAATACTTGTCGGTGTACTCACACACCGTGCGATTCGCGGAGAAGCGTGCAGTCAGTTGCACCATGCTCTCCTTGATCCGCTTGACCCATGCGGCCGGAATGCCGTCCGCATCGCGCGAATAGAACTGCGGGATGACTTCGCGCTCCAGGAGCTGATAGAGCTGCTCGGCCTCGACGGCGTCCCAACGGGGGTCATCGCCATGTTCCTGCCCATCGCCCAGCGCCCAACCCACCTCGGACGTGTAAGCCTCGGCCCACCAGCCATCCAGCTCCGACAGATTGAGGCCCCCGTTCACGAGGACCTTCATACCGCTCGTACCGCTGGCTTCCCAGGGTCGCCGTGGCGTGTTGATCCAGACATCGGCGCCCTGCACGAGTCGCTCCGTGAGCAGCATGTCGTAGTCGCTGAGGAAGATCACGTGCTGCCGCGCGGGCGTGTTGCGAATGAACTGTACCCACTGCCGGATGAGCGCCTGCCCGGGCTGATCCGCCGGATGCGCCTTGCCGGCGATAATGAGCTGCACGGGGCGCTGCGCGTTGGTCAGGATGCGCAGCAATCTTTCCGGGTCGCTCAACAACAGGTTCGGGCGTTTGTACGTCGCAAAGCGGCGCGCAAAAGCCAGCGTGAGTACATCGGGATCGAACATCCGCCTGGCGCTCTCGACGTCCGGCTGAGGGGCGCCGGATGCCGTCAGCTCTCGCGCCAGGCGCTCGCGCGCGTACTCGATCAGCGCCTTGCGCGCCGTTCCCCGAAACTTCCACAGAACCGAATCGCTGGCGTTGCGGATGCCTCCGTCCGAGGAGCCGGTGTTCGTCTGCCAGCGATTGGCGCCGCTGTACTGGGTCCACAGGGCGTCGGATTCCGCGCCCCACGTCGGCACATGCACCCCGTTGGTCACGTATCCGACCGGGACCTCATCGGGAGGCCGTCGCGGAAACAGGGACTGAAACAACTGTCGGCTGACGGTCCCGTGCAGACGGCTGACCGCATTGACAGCCCCGCTGCCACGGATGGCGAGATAAGCCATATTGAAGCTCTCGGAAGCATCCGAACCGTTCTGCCGCCCCAAGGCGAGCAGCGCCTCCACCGGGATTCCCAGCTTGCTGCGGGCGTAGTCCCCGAGATGAGTGGCCACCAGATCCGGCGCGAAACGGTCGAACCCGGCCACCACCGCCGTGTGGGTGGTAAAGAGATTTCCTGCGCGCGTGGCAGCGAGGGCGACGTCGAAGGGTTTGCCGGTCGCGACCATGAAGCTGCGAGCTCGCTCCAGGACCGCAAAGGCCGCGTGCCCCTCGTTGAGGTGGCAGACTTCAGGTTTCAGGCCCAGCGTCTCGAGCAGCCGCCAGCCGCCGATGCCCAGCACGACCTCCTGCATGAGGCGCAGGTACGCGCCGCCGCCGTACAGCTCACTCGTGATTCCACGGTACGCCGGATAGTTGGCGATGTCGTTGGTGTCCAGCAGGTACAGCTTCACGCGGCCGACGTGCACCTGCCATACGCGCAACCAGATCGTGTGCCCGGGCAGATCCAGCTGCAGCCGCAACCACTCGCCGTTGCGTCCGCGGCACGGCGCGATCGGGAGCTGGCCCGGATCGTTGTAGGGGTACACCGCCTGCTGGCCACCGCTCATGTCGATGACCTGCCGGAAGTAACCCTGTTGATACAACAACCCCACGCCGACGACCGGCACCCCCAGATCGCAGGCCGCCTTCAGCTGATCGCCGGCCACGTTGCCGAGGCCTCCGGAGTAGATGGGCAGCGCCTCGCTCAACATGAATTCCATGCTGAAATAGGCGACGCAGCTCAGAGGGGATTGCGGGTGAGCCTGCTGAAACCAACCGGGCCTGTGACGTGCCTCGTGCCGCGCCCGTCGCAGCTCATCGAGCCTGGCGCGGAACCCCGCGTCTGCGGCAAGCTGTTCGATCTGAGCACGCGAGGCTGTGCGCAGCACCGCCCATGGATTGTGCGTCAGGTCCCATAGGAGCGGATCGATGCGCCGCCACAGCTCGTCACTGGCGTGGTTCCAGGTCGAGCGCAGATCGAGCGCCAGCTCGGCGAGGTGCCTGAAGGCCTCGACGTCGACCGGCAGCGCCCTGAAGTGTGCATGACTGGTATCCGGCGCATGCGCCGCCCCGGGGCGATGGTTGCCGTCGGGTGGAGGAGAAGAGGGCTGACTCGAGCCCGGTGCAGTCCCTGTAGGGTCGCTCATTTGAACCTCAAGCTCCCAATGCGTCGCTCACGATGGTTTGTGCTTCGGCCAGGATCTGATTCAGGTGGTCGGTGCCCTTGAAGCTCTCGGCGTAGATCTTGTAGATGCTCTCGGTTCCCGAGGGGCGAGCGGCGAACCAGCCGTTGGCGGCGGATACGCGCACTCCACCGAGCGGTGCGCCGTTGGCCGGAGCGTTGGTCAGAATCTGCTGGATCGTCTCGCCGGCCAGCGTCGTCGAGTGCACCTGTTGCGCTGACAGCTTCGCGAGTCGCTTTTTCTGCTCCGGGGTCGCCGGCGCATCCACCCGGTTGAATACCGGTTCCCCGAACTCGCGTGCCAGGCTCGCATAGATCTCCCCGGGATCGCGTCCTGCCCGCGCCGTCATCTCCGCGGCGAGCAGGCCGGGAATGATCCCGTCCTTGTCGGTCGTCCACACCGAGCCGTCCAGGCGCAGGAAGGACGCTCCGGCGCTCTCTTCGCCACCGAACCCCAGCGAGCCGTTCACCAGGCCATCCACGAACCACTTGAACCCGACGGGGACCTCATAGAGCTTGCGTTGCAGCTTCGCGCTGACGAAATCGATCATGCGGCTGCTGACGAGCGTCTTGCCCACGCCGGCGTCCTTGCTCCAGTGCGGACGGTTCTGGAACAGGTGGTAGATCGCGACACTCAGGTAATGGTTCGAGGGCATCAGGCCCACGCTGCGCGTGACGATCCCGTGACGATCGTGATCGGTGTCGCACGCGCAGGCGATGTCGAACTGATCCTTCAGGCTCATCAACCGCCGCATGGCATAGGAGGACGAAGGATCCATGCGGATGCGGCCGTCCCAGTCGAGCGTCATGAAGCGAAACGTCGGATCGACCTCGTCGCTGACGACGCGCAGATTCAAGCGATAGCGTTCACCGATCGGCCCCCAGTAGTGCACGCCGGCGCCTCCCAGGGGATCCACCCCGAGATTCAATCCGGAGCTACGGATGGCATCCATGTCGATGACGTTCGCCAGATCGCTGACATAGGCATCCAGAAAATCATGACGATGGGTCGTCGCGGCACGCAGCGCCGCTTCCACCGGCATCCTCCGGACCTGCTTCAGGCCGGCCTTCAGGTGCTCGTTCGCGCGCTTCTCGATCCAGCCGGTCACCTCGCTCTCGGCGGGTCCGCCGTTGGGCGGGTTGTACTTGAAGCCGCCATCGGTGGGCGGATTGTGCGAGGGCGTAATGACGATGCCGTCGGCCAGACCTGAGGTTCTGCCCCGGTTGTACGTGAGAATGGCATGGGAGAGCACCGGGGTCGGCGTGTACTCATCGTCCTTCGCGAGCATCACTTCGACGGCATTCGCTGCGAGGACTTCAAGCGCACTGGCGCAGGCAGGTACCGAGAGCGCGTGCGTATCGATGGCCAGGAACAACGGCCCGCCAATACCATTCTTCGAACGGTACTCGCAGATGGCCTGGCTGATCGCCAGGACGTGGGCTTCATTGAACGTCCCGTCGAGGGCCGAGCCCCGATGACCGGAGGTGCCAAAAGCCACTGCTTGCGCCGGCACTTCGGGATCCGGCGCCGTGGTGTAGTACGCTGTCACGAGCCGCGGCACATCCACTCGCGGGAGCGTGGTCGCCGGCTTACCTGCCAGAGGACTGATATTCATAGCTCTATTATCCTGGCCTTCGATTCTTACGGATTGTCTACCCATGCCCAACGAAAGCTTTCCGATCGATCTGAACGCGCTTCGGCCCCTGAAGCTCGACCCCGCGGTGACCTCCCTGACGGATGAGCAGAGAGCCACGCTCAAGCACAACATTCAGTTGTGCCGCGACACGATCGTGTTCTTCACGGCGCTGGCGGGAGCGAAGGGCTTGTCCGGGCATACCGGAGGCGCGTACGACACCGTCCCGGAGATGATGATCGTTCGTGCGTTCATCGCCAATGGCGCACCCATCGTGCCCGTTTTCTACGACGAGGCCGGCCACCGGGTGGCCACCCAGTACCTGCTGAGTGTCCTCGAGGGGGCGATGCCCGCAGAGAAGTTGCTGCATTACCGCGAATTCGGCTCCGGCCTCCCAGGCCACCCGGAGAAAGGTCTGACGCCGGGCGTGCAGTTCAGTTCCGGACGCCTCGGGCACCTGTGGGCCTTCTGCAATGGCGTGGCGATGGCCAATCCCGGCAAGGCGGTCGTGCTGCTCGGCTCCGACGGCAGCCAGATGGAGGGGGACGACGCGGAAGCCGCGCGCCTGGCCGTCGCCAAGCGCCTGAATGTCAAGGTGCTGGTGGATGACAACAACGTCACGATCTCCGGCCATCCGCAGGAGTACCTGGACGAGTACGACCTGACCCGGACGCTGGTCGGCTACGGGTTGCAGACGGCGACGACCATGGGCGAGGACCTCGATGCGCTGTTCATCGATCTGTGCCGGGCGTTCTCCGACCCCGTGCCGCGCGCGCTGGTCATCAAGCGACCGATGGCCCCCGGCATCGAGGGCGCCGAAGGCAACCCGAAGGCGCACGAGGTGATCGAGCTGGAGACGGCCATCCACTACCTGGAGAAGCGCGGCGGGTACGAGGCGGCGATCCAGATGCTCAAGGCCGCCAAGCCGAGCAAGAGCCCGCTCACCTACCGGGGCTCCGCGGGCGTCGGCAAGAATCGCGACGATTTCGGCAAGATCGTCAACGAGATCCTGGACGGGATGGGCGAAGCGGACCGCATCGCCCGGGTGCGCGTGTTCGACAACGATCTGGAAGGCTCGTGCGGGCTGCACCACATCCGCAAGAAGCACCCGGAAGTGTTCGTCCGCGGCGGCATCATGGAGCGCGGCAATTACTCGGCGGCCGCGGGATTCGGCTCCTCACCGGGCAAGCAGGGTGTCTACGGCACTTTCAGCGCGTTCCTGGAGATGTCGATCAGCGAGATCACGATGGCGCGCCTGAACTTCTCCAACGTCCTCGCCCACTTCAGCCACAGCGGCGTGGACGATATGGCAGACAACACCTGCCATTTCGGCATCAACAGCATGTATGCCGACGGCGGCCTCACACCCGGGCACGGCGAGGACACCACACGACTGTACTTCCCGGCGGACCAGCATCAATTCGCTGCGTGCGTGAAGCGCATCTTCAACGATCCCGGCCTGCGGTTCCTGTTTACGACACGCGCGCCCGTCCCCGACATTCTCGGCGATGACGGCAAACCCCTGTACCAGGGCAAGCCGTTTGAGCCCGGCAAGGATCACATCGTGCGTGCAGCCCCTGCCGGAGGCGGCTACGTCGTTGCCATGGGCGAGATCGTGTATCGGGCACTGGATGCCGTGATCCGCCTGCAGGAGCAGGGTGTCGCGGTCGGACTGATCAACAAGTCAACCGTCAATGTCGTCGATGCCGACATGATGAAAAAGCTCGCCGGCGCCGCCTTCGTGCTGGTCGCGGAAGGCTGGAACGTCAAGACGGGATTGGGCAGCCGCTTCGGAAGCTACCTGCTGCAGGCCGGCTTCAAGGGCCGCTACCACCACATCGGCACCTACCGGGAAGGTTGCGGCGGACTGTGGCAGCAGGTCGGCTACCAGGGCCTGGACCCGGAGGGGATCATGCAGGCGGTGCAAGCGCTGGTGTGACCGCGCACGGCGCTGCGCCTGACGCTGTTGTGACCGCGCACGGTGGCTCGCGCCCGACAGGTCTGCGCGCCCCGCCGTTACGTGAGCCGTCGACCGGTGGCTCTCGCCGGCGCCCTCAATTGTTGTTCTTTGAGACGACCTTGCCGCCGTTGAAGCGCACGGTCCACACGCTCGGGAGGGGCCACGAGGTGTAGCGATACTCGAGGCTTCCCCCGCCGTCGCTCACCTCGCTCCCGGGTTTGCCCAGCACCGCAGTCACCTGCTCCGGCGTGTCGCCGATCTGAACACGCTGGATGGCAGCGGTCAGCGTGTGTGCACGCGCAAATACGTACATCACCGGGCCGATGACCACTACCACCAGCGCCAGCACGATGGGCTTCAGCTGCTGCGGCATGCGTGCGCGTCAGAGCGTGACTTCGCTGACCTGCACGATGGGCTTGATGTTGGTGTAGTTCGGGATGTCCCCGAGGATCTCGCCCGCGTGTGGCCCGAACGCCTTCTGGAAGGCATCGACCGAGTCGAACGTCAGATAGCCGATGGCGACATAGGTCGCCTTGGATCCGGGGTCGCCGCCCGCCACACCCTTCTCCGCGGAGATCGATTTGCACGCCGGCCCGCATTTGCTCTGCACCATCGGCATGTGATGGCTGGTGTAGTACTTCATGTCGAACTTGGCGCCGGGACCGTCTGGATACAGAACGCTGACTCGAATCATGAGCGACTCCTCAAGGGATCGGGGGATGGGGCTGCAGAGTGTGCCGTTCGCCTGAGGCCAAATCCACCGGCGCCCACGCCGCGGCACCCGGCGATAGATCTTCAATAGCTATTGACCGATATATACAAACGATATATCGTTTTCGCATCCACTCAATGAGCGACCTGTCATGTTCCGAAACAGACACTGTGGCCACTACCGTGGCGATGACCCCCACTGCGGGCCGGTGCGGCGTGGGCGCCGTGGAGAGCGCGGCCGGAGCGATGAGAGCTATGGCGACCGCTCGCATTTCTATGGCCGTGGCGGTGGATTCGGGCGCGGAGGTGGCGGCGGACGCATCTTCGGTCCAGGCGACCTGCGCCTGATCCTGCTTGCGCTGGTGGCCGAGAAGCCCAGCCATGGCTATGACCTCATCAAGGCCGTGGAGCAGAAATTCGGCGGCGGCTATTCGCCCAGCCCGGGCTCGGTGTACCCCACCCTGACGCTGCTCGAAGATCTCGGTCACATCCGCGCAAGCATTTCCGAGGGCTCCAGGCGATTGTTCGAGGTCACCGATGAAGGCCGGGCATTCCTTGCCGGGAATCAGACCGTCATCGACGGCATCATGGCGCGAGTCGCACTCGCTGCGCGAGCGATGTCCGGCAGCATTCCTCCGCCACAGATTCATCAGGCGATGCATACGCTGCGCGCGGCCCTGCTACTGCATCGCGGCGAGTGGACCGAGGCAGAGGCAGATCGCGTGCGCGAGATTCTCGAGCTCGCCGCCGAAGCCATCAGCAAGAAGCCCTCGCGCGAATAGTCCGGCGCAGGGGGCCGTCGGTCGGCCCCCCCGGTTGCGCTCGGGTTGTTCTCCGACTGGAATCCCAACGTCACCGGTGTGATCGCAGGCACGTACCATTACAGCTATGCGGCGTCTGCGAAGGTCTACGATGCGACGCAGGTGATCGGCGCCGCCGGCAATGGAACAGGCTCCGATACGGCAAATTGCTCGTACACCAGCACGTACACGGCGCCGGACGCGAACCACGACGCCTACAACGTGACTTTGACTCCCTCCGCCTGCTCGTCGCAGACCCAGGCCTATGACGGGCTGGCAGCGTTCTTCCCCGCCAATTCTTCCGGCGGCGCCGCGCTCAACACCGGACTCAACGGCGTCAACCAGGGGATCACCACCGGGATCAGCAATTTCACTACGGATGCGCTCGTGTCCATCGTGGACAGCGGGTCTGCGGCGTATCTGATGTTTGCGTCGAAGTAGAGGTCCCTTCGGCGGTAGTGCATGATCACGGCGTCGTCGCCGCGCTGGGGTCACCCGTCGGAGGGGGCGCAGAGTCGGTCGACTTCCGTGGGCCGAGCCATTGCGTGAGTAACGGCTCGAGCGCGTCCGCCCACACCTGATATCCCTTGACCGCCAGATGCAGATGATCGGCGTTGGTCATGCCCTCGTAGAGCTTTCCGTGGGCATCGGCCAGCCTGTCGTTGATGTCGACAAAGCGGACCTCGCGCCCGTCGGCGAGCCGGGCAAGCCGGGCGTTGATCGCACCGATCACGGGCATCATGCCCATGTCGTCATTGCGAGGCGTGACCCCCATCAGCACGATCCGGGCTTCCGGAGCCTTCTTGCGGCAAACCGCGACGATCGCCGCCACGCCCCTGGCCACATCCGCCGCCGTGGCGTCGTTCCATTTGAGCGGCCCGGCCTGACCGACGTTGTTGGTGCCCGCCATGAGCACGATCACCTTCGGGTGCACGCCGTCGAGCTCGCCGTGCGCGAGGCGCCAGAGGATGTTCTGCGTGGTGTCGCCACCCCAACCGAAATCCGCGGCGTTCCAACCGGAGAAGTTCTGTTTCCAGTTGGCGAGCAAGGGACGGTACTGAGTATCGCTGGCGCCCCAGCGGCGGGTGATGGAATCGCCGAGGAAGTAGACGTCGATGCGCCCGGAGCGTGCCTTCGTGAGCAGTTGGTCATGGGCGATCCGGGAGTTGGCGTCGGTGCGGGGACTGGGCTCGTTGCCGGCCGGCAGCGGCCGATATCCCTGCACGAGCAGGCCGAGCCATTCGGCGGAGCGGCGTGTGTAGGGCCGTTGCTGCTCGGGCGTTGCCAGGTTGTTGTGCGGTGAGTCGATCATCGGTACCGCCAGCTTCGGCGCGCGGATCTGGTTGAACGCGGCCCAGATGCCGGCCGGCGGAGCCGTCGTGTCGATGAATCCCATGGCGATGAGAGAGGGCACCCTGATGTGCATCGCGCAGTTGACGGTGTCGAAGTACAAAGCGGTGCGCATGATCTGCCGGTCATCGCTCGGCCAGTTGGGATAGCCTGCAGCGCGCCCGTGCAGCGGCCCGTTGGAATCGGCGCCCGCGGGCTCGTTGACCACGAGGGCGGTCACCTTGGGATTGAGCCCGGCGGCGCACAGGCTCTGCTGGCCGCCCATGCTCGTGCCGGTGACGACCAGCGTGTGCCCGTCCCAGTCGGGCCGGCTCGCCAGGTAGTCCACCGCGCGATAGTCGGCGAGATACATCTGCAGGAAGTAGCTCTTGTTGCGGTCGTTGCGGCCGATCGCCTGGTACTGCTTCAGGGCCGGTGGGAGCGCTTCGTAGTACGAGGCGGGCTGGTCGGGCAGCACGTCATGCGGCTCGATGTTCAGCGCCAGCCACCCTTCGGCGGCGCGCTCCGTGACCCATGCTTTCTGCAGCGGATACGGCGGGCTCGCCCATTGGAAGATCACCAGCCCCGGGAATTTGCCGGCACGGGTGGGTTTGGCGAGCTGGCCGTGGACGTGCGCGCCATTGATGTGATCCAGGGTGAGGGTCGCCCACTCGACACCCGGCTTGTCGCTCGGCCCCGGGTGCAACACCGGGTTCGCGGGGATCGCTTCGAGCAGCCTGATCTTCGAGCGCCAGAAGCTGTCGAAGTCCGCCGGAGGAGGTACTGCCGGTTGCAGCTTCTCCGGCGCGACCGCGGCGCCCACGACGATGGGTTTGGTTTTTGCGTCGCCGTGCGTGGGGGAGATTTCCACATACACCATCGCGGGCTCGTTCAGTGCCACTTCGATGGCGGCGGTGCCGTTGGCGAGATGGAGGGGTGCGGTCTTGATGACCTCGAGATCGTTCTTTTTCGCGGTGAATGTGTAATCAGCCGCCGGATGCGCCCCAGGTCGCACCGACACCTTCCATCCGAGGATATCGCCCAGGGCGTAGACGCCGCTCGGTTTGTACGGTGTGAGAATCAATGGCGCGGGCGCTGTGTCGGCGGCCTTGGGGTTCGTTTGCGCCAGGGCGACGCTCGTGATCACACCGAGCAGCAGAGCGCACGACACCAGCGCCGATCGTTGTCCTTGTTTCTTCATTCTTCGCCACTCGCAGCCGCCGACCCCTGCGCGGGCCGGCGGTGATGGTAGCGCTATCAGGGTGCGCCCGGTAGCACGCGACGACGTGCGATATCGATGTCGCGCCACGCTACCGTGGCGTGCGCATCTGATGCCGGTCGATCCAGCGCGCGATGGCAGCGCCGATCGCATCCGGTTGATCCTCAGGCACGATGTGCCGCGCCGGTCCGCAATTCTCGATCTCGAGGCTGGCCATGGACTGGGAGCACCACAGGCTCATCTGCGGGCCGATCATCAGCGTCCCGGGAGGCCCGTCGAAGGTCAGCAGCAACTTCGGAATGCCGGAGCTGGCGGCGAGCCAGCGGTCGTACGCCTCGACTCTCGCAACCACGTCGGGCGGCTCGCCGTTGATCGGCGTCGCGCGCGGCCATTCGAGCAGGGGGCGACGGCTCTCGCGCGTCGGGTAAGGAGCGGCGTACACGGCCAGATCGGCATCGCTGATGCCCTTCAGTGAAGTGAGGCGCAGTGCCTGCTCAATGAAAAGTTCTCATCGAGCACCTTCGCCTCGGTCCGGGGCGAGGCAGCGGCCGGGTCCCACGCGCGCCATGACATTCCGCCACACGTGCGAGGAGGTCGGGTTGCCATGCAGAAACACGATGGGGGTTTCCCCGCCGCCGTTCGCACCGGTCTCCGCGAAGAACATCCTCGAGTCGAGCACTGGGAGAGTCGGCATGACGCTACTCCTGTCGTCGGGATAATGGTAAGGTACCTGTCTAAATGCTACCAATATAGACAGGTACCTGTCAATATGCCGGGGACACATCCTGCTTCGCTCGGCCTGTTGCTGCGTCTGGTTCATCAGCGCTGGACTCAGGCGGTCGAAGCGGCCCTGGAGGACGCGGGTTTCGGGGACGTCCGTCCTTCGCACGCCAACGTGTTCACCTTCGTGCGACCCGAGGGAGTTCAGGTCAGCGAGCTCACCAGGCTGGCGCACGTTCGCAAGCAGACCATGGCGCAGGCCGTGGAGGAGCTGGAGAGGGGCGGCTACGTGGAGCGGCGTCCGGACCCCGCGGATCGGCGCGCGAGGCTGGTGTTCCTCACGAACAAGGGCAGGAGCGTGCAGCCGGTTGCCGTGGCCGCGGGCCAGCGGGTGGATGAAAAGTGGGCAGACGTGACGAGCCCCGCGCAGATCGAAGATCTGCGGCACGCGCTGCAGAAGCTGTTGACCCAGCTGGATGAGCGCCTCGAAGACGCTGCAACCGAGTGAGCCTGCGTCATCCTCGTTGCGCCGGAGGGCCGAATAGTCAGCGGTGTGCGAGCCGGCCGCGCCCGCGCTCACGGGTCGCGCCGACGTCGACCTCGCGCTATATTCGTGCGGATACGTCACGGAGAAGATCCATGAGCTCGCAACGTTCCCAGAGGCGCACACGTGTTTTTTTGCCGGCGGCACTCGTTCTGTGTGCGGCGGCCGCTCTGCAGACAGCCTGCGCCGAGCCTGCGGTGTCGATTGCCGACCGTCCCGTTTCCGGCGATGCCTCCGGCATTCCTGCGCCGGCGTTGGACAATCCAAAGACACAAGGCGCCCTCGAGACTGCGGTGTTGGCAGGGGGCTGCTTCTGGGGAATGCAGGGCGTGTTCGAGCACGTGAAGGGCGTGCGTCAGGTGATCTCCGGTTTCTCGGGCGGCAAGAAAGATACGGCGCACTACGAGACGGTCAGCACCGGCACGACCGGGCACGCGGAGTCCGTGCAGATCACTTTCGATCCGAAGGAAGTCTCCTACGGGGAGTTGCTGCGTGTGTTCTTCTCCGTGGCGCACGATCCGACGGAGCTCGACCGCCAGGGACCTGACGAGGGGACCCAGTACCGCTCGGACATCTTCTATTCCAACGAGACGCAGCGGAAGATCGCCGCGGCCTATGTAGCGCAGCTCGATGCCGCGCACGTGTACGGGCGCAAGATCGTGACCCGCCTCGATCCGCTCACCGGTTTCTATCCGGCCGAGCAGTATCACCAGGATTATCTGATTCACAATCCCGACAATCCGTACATCGTGATCAACGATCTGCCGAAGATCCAGAACCTGCGGAAGACGCTCCCGCAGATGTACGCTCCGCGCCCCGTGCTGGTGGCCGCCGCCGACAGGTGATGCGCCGGTAGGGCGCGCTCGGGGGGCTCGCGCCGCGGCAGATGATCTCGCTTCGCCAGGTCTCGAAGTCCTTCGACGGAGGTCGCACTTTCGCGGTACGCGAAGTCACTCTGGAGGTCGCCGAACGGGCGTTCGTCGCCATCATAGGCGACTCGGGCTCGGGCAAGACCACGCTACTGAAGATGATCAACCGGCTCGTCGACGCCGAGGGTGGCACCGTCGTGGTCGCGGGTAAGCCGGTCGATGCGGACGCGCCCTACAGCCTGCGCCGGCGCATCGGCTACGTGTTCCAGGGCATCGGGCTGTTTCCCCATCTGAATGTCGCTGAGAACATCGGCATCACGCCGCGCCTGTTGGGATGGGCCGAGGCCGACATCCGCGCGCGCGTGGCGGAGCTGATCGATCTGGTGAGCCTGCCCAGGAGCTACCTGGAGCGCATGCCCTCGGAGTTGTCCGGTGGTCAGCAGCAACGCGTCGGCGTTGCGCGCTCACTGGCTGCGCGGCCGTCCATCATGCTGATGGACGAGCCGTTCGGCGCTCTGGATCCGATCACGCGCGATACTCTTGGCGCCGAGTACCGTCACCTGCACGAGCAGATGGGACTGACGACGGTGATGGTCACGCACGATGTGATGGAGGCCGTACTGTTGTCGGACCGGATCATCGTCATGCGACAGGGGGCCATCGTCGCCGACGGCCAGCCTCACGATCTGCTGCTGACGCACCCGGACCCCGGCGTGCACGCCTTGATGGACATGCCGCGCCGGCAGGCTGAGCGCGTGCGTGCACTCATGCAGGATCGCACGCACCGTGGATGAGCGCTTCAGCGCTGCTGTCCGACTTCTACCCGACTACCTCAGTCAGCACGTCCTGCTGAGCGCGGCGGCCCTGGCCCTCGGACTCCTCGTCAGCTTGCCGCTGGTGGTGATCGCCAGCCGCAGGGCGGCAGTGCGCTGGCCGGTTCTGGGGTTTGCGAGTGTGGTGCAGACGGTTCCGAGCCTCGCACTGCTGGCGCTGTTCTATCCTTTGTTGCTGGCGCTTTCTTCAGCTTCAGCGTACCTGTTCGGGTATCGCTTCTCGGCGCTCGGCTTCCTGCCCTCGCTGCTGGCGCTGACCCTCTACTCGATGCTGCCGATTCTGCGCAACGGCGTGACCGGCCTGATGAACGTCGATCGCGCGATCGTCGAGGCCGCCCGCGGCGTCGGCATGACGGAACGGCAGAGACTGTTGCGGGTCGAGCTGCCCCTGGCCGCACCGGTGCTGATGGCCGGCATCCGCACCGCCGCGGTGTGGGTGATCGGAGCCGCCACCCTGTCGACTCCGGTCGGACAGACCAGCCTGGGCAACTTCATTTTCTCGGGACTGCAGGTGGAGAACTGGGTGGCGGTGCTGTTTGGATGCGCAGCCGCCGTCGCGCTGGCGATGGCCACGGACCAGTTGCTGGCGCTGGTCGAGTCGGGGGTCAAGAAGCGTGCGCCGCTCAGGATCTGGATCGGGGTGGCGTTGTTGCTTCTGGGTGTCCTAGCCGCCGCGGCGGTACACCTCGGCGGTGCCCGCAAAGCCACTTACGTCGTCGGCGCCAAGAACTTCTCCGAGCAATACATTCTCGCCGACCTGATCAGTGGTGCCATCCGCAAGGGCGGGCACGTGGCCAGCACGCGCGTCGATCTCGGTTCGGTGATTGCCTTCCGGGCTCTTTCGAACAATGACATCGATGTGTACGTGGACTATTCAGGCACCGTTTGGGCAAACGTTTTGGGCCGCAAGGACTGGCCGCCACGCGCGCAGATGGTGCAGGAGATGCGCACCGCACTACGGCAGGAGTACGGCGTCGTTCTGCTCGGCACTCTCGGGTTCGAAAACGCCTATGCACTCGCCATGCGCCGCGACCGCGCCGAGTCGCTGGGCATCGGCACGATCACCGATCTTGCGCAGCACGCGCCAGAGCTGGCTCTTGGCGGGGACTTCGAGTTCTTTTCCCGCCCGGAATGGCGTGCGTTGCGGGAGCGCTATGGCCTCACTTTCCGCCAGATGCGCCAGTACCAGCCGACCTTCATGTACCGTGCGCTGGCTTCTCGGCAAGTCGATGTGATCTCGGCGTTCTCCAGTGATGGACGTATCGCCGCCGACCACTTGCTCGTGCTGCAGGATCCGCTGCACGTGATTCCGCCCTACGACGCGATCGTCCTGATCTGTCCGGCTCGCGCCAACGATCCGGTGCTGCGCAAGGCGCTCGAACCGCTGCTTGGCGCGATTCCCATCGAGCTCATGCGGCAGGCGAACTACTCGGTGGACCGCGACAACGACAAGAAGTCGCCGGTGCAGGCCGCACAATGGCTGTCCAGCGCCGCGCACATCCGATAATCTGGAACTCCAGGTTTGCGGTATCGAGAGGTTTGAGCCATGGCCAAGAGCGCAAAGAAGCGAGAGGACCTGCAGAGCAGGCGCGCGCAACCGCTGACCACGCCGACCGATCTCGGCGCGCAGGCGTCCAAGGACATCAGCGGCGGCATGAACGCCGTTCTCGCCGATGTCTTCGCCCTGTACCTGAAGACCAAGAACTTTCACTGGCACATGAGCGGACCGCATTTCCGCGACTACCATCTGCTGCTCGATGAGCAATCCGACCAGATCTATGGGATGACCGACCCGATTGCCGAGCGCATCCGCAAGGTCGGCGGCAACACCCTGCGCTCGATCGGCCACATCGCACGGCTGCAACGGATCAAGGACAACGACGCCGACTACGTCGAGCCGCTCGACATGTTGGCAGAGCTGCGCGAGGACAACATGTCGCTCGCGGCGCGGCTGCGCGAAGTGCACGGGGTGTGCGACGAGCACGGGGACATTGCCACGGCGAGCCTGATCGAGGTGTGGATCGATGAGACCGAGCGGCGCACCTGGTTTCTCTACGAGGCCAGCCGCAAGGGCGATTCTTCAGGCCACTGAGGCCGGCGGCCTGCTCGTCTGGCGCAGCAGCTCCAGAACCGTGCGGATGACGAGGTACGGCTCGTCCTGCTGCAGGTGATGTCCTGCGTGCGTCGCGACGACGTGGGTGCTGCGTGTCGATAGATTCAGCAGGTCGCGCTGCAGGCCGGACCATACCTCCTCGATCCCCGCGGCGAGATCGTCGGGCAGTCCCGACGGCCGCGCAGCGTTGGGGCTGCGACTGAGAACGACAAGGGGCGTGTCGCCGAGCGCGCCGGCAGTGCGTACTTCATCGGCACTGACGGCGTAATCGATCAGCTCGGGCGTCAGCGACGGGCTGGGCTTCTGCCGCAGCTGTTGCAGGCCGGCCGGCTCACCGGGAATCGGCCGCGGCACGAGGCGCCTGAAACGCGTCCACTGGTCCGGGTGAGCGGAGTCTACGAGCACGACGCCTGCGACCTCCTCGGGATACTGGCTCGCAAACAGGCGTACGTTGAATCCGCCGATGGAATGCCCGACCAGCAGGTAGGGCGGTCCGACTTCCGCGTAGCGCAGCAGCGCGCGCAGGTCCTTGACGAGCTGACTGCAGCTGCGCGGCTTGCGCGGCTCGTAGCTCCATCCCAATCCCGCGCGGTCGTGCATGAGAGTGCGTTGTCTGCGGGCAAGACTTGCGAATACCTTCGGCCAACCAGGGGTCTGATGTTGCAGGAAGTCCGCCTCGATCGACAGGTTGCCGCCCTGCTCGACGATGATCGTCGGTGCGCCTGCGCCGCGACAGACATACCGCAGCCGCCGGCCGCGCATGTCGAAACTCTGGAATTCGGGGTGCATCGGCGAGTGAGGTTTTCGCCTACGGCTGCAGCGGCCAGAAGATGTCGGTGCGCCAGTTCGCCGGGTCCGGGACTTCCGCCGGGTCGCTGACGTAGACCTCCCACGGTGCTCCCGCACCTCTGAGGTTCTTCTCCTCCATCCAGACCTGCACTGCGGCGTGTGCCTCGTTGAGCTTCTCGTAAGTTCCCATGTGTGTGGTCGCCGCGACCGGACCTCCCGGCAGAGTATCGGCGCGGATGTTCTCCGCCTGCGCGGAGCCCTCTTTCAATGGCTGGGCGATCGGCAAACCGATCTCGAGTGTCAGCACGCCCGGCCCCCATTCCAGATAGCGCGTGAAAGGCTGCCCGGCGATGACGCCGCCGCTGCCTTGCACGTGCTGGAAGATGCGGCCGAGTTGCTCGGCCAGGGCTTTGGCGATGTCGGTGCGCCGCACGCGTGTGCGTGCGACCAGCACGGGTTGTGGGGAGAGCTCTTTTTGCGTGACGGAGTAGGGCATGGATCGCTCCCCGTGTGTCTGCTGCTGAGCCGTATGAAGGAGGCCGATGCAGGGACCGACCCGTGCGATCAAGGCCGCGTGTCGTGCCAGGTCGGCCGCGCTAGCGAGGGTCAGCGCGCCGCGTCGTCGGCAGGCGGTCGGCGTCATGCCGAAACGGCGCTGAAACGCCCGGCAGAAGGTTTCGTGACTGCTGAAGCCGCTGTCGAGGGCGATGCTCAGCACCGAATCGGTGCCCTCGAGCAGACGGGCCGCTGCACGATCGAGTCGCAGGCGCGCCGTGTATTGCTTGAGTGTCTCGTGGGCGGTGGCGGAAAACAGCCGCTGCAGGTGGAATCTGGAGAGCCGGGCACGCCGTGCCAGCGCCCCCAACGACAGGTCATCCTCCAGATGACGCGCGACGAACGCCATGATCGGCTGTACGCGGCGCCAGCGTGCCCTGGGGTTTGTCGGTGTCATTCGAAGTAGGCGATGCTGCGCACCTCGATGCTCTCGCGCACGCGTGCGTCGGCAAAGCTGGGGTCCCGGAATGCCGTATGCGGCGTGCGCAGCGCTCGGGTCCGATCGCTGTCGTGGAATTTGAACATCAGGACTTCGTTCCGCGTCATGTTCGAGAAGTACCACCAGCGGTGCGCGGGGTTGTAGTGGAAGATGGCGGCGGCCGGGGCCGTCGCTTCGTTCGGCATCTCTCCCAGCATCGTCTGCTCATCGGGCAACTGATCGACTACGAACATCGTATTGGGGACACCCTCCTCGGGGCGCACACTGCGCGCATCGCACACTGCGAGCGGGCAGTCCTGCGGTGGGGGACTGAAAGCACGCCACAGGCTGGAGGCGATGAAGCGGGTGAAGCCCTTGCCGTCGGGGAAATTTTTTTCGTAGACCGCTCGGGCGAGGGCCTCGGCGCGCGCCGGCATGAAGTCCACGTGGGCTTCCCCCGCCGGAGGTTGGACACCGCCGCGATGCGTGTAACTGCCGGCCGGTTGGCGCTGATGCCGGGCTGCGTCCCCGGAGGTGCGGACCATCCACCCCAGCGCCGCTACGCGCGTTGCCCCGGTGAGCGAGCGGACGATGTCGACAACCTCGTTCGGATAGAGCCGCTCGACCTGGTCGCGGTCGAAGAAGTCGGTCACCGCGGACGGGCGCTGAGCCAGCACGAACCCGTGGACATCGAGAGTGAACAGAGACTGAAAGGGTCGCGCGTCACGCAGTGCCACCTGATGGGCCTCATAATGCCCGGTGTTGTGCTCCACCCCGGGGGCGACGAACCGCCGGTTGATGAAAGACCCCTGGGCAACGTAAGTGATCGTGGCCTCGACGGTTCGGGCTTCGGGTTCGCTCGCGGTCATATGCCCTCCGTGGGCTATATTAAGGCCATGGACGATCTCACACTCATCAAGATTCGCCTGGCGCTCGCGGACCTGAATACGGCGTTCACGCACAACCTGGATCACGGCAAGCTGGACGAGCTGGTGGACCTGTTCACGGAAGACGCCCTGTACACACACGCCAAGCGCCGCTCGGAGGGCAGGGAGGAGATCCGCCAGCTCTTTGTTGCACGCGCTGCAGGGGGCGCGCGCACGGTCCGCCACTTCGCCTCAGGGCTGAGACTGGAGATCGAGAGTCCCACGGCAGCACGCGGCACTAGCGTGTGCCTGACATTTGCGCACGACGGGGAGTCACCCGCAGCGCACGCAACTCCTCATCTGGTTGCGGACTTCGAGGATGTGTACCGGCTGTGCGAGGATGGCCGATGGAGGTTCGCCGTCCGGCACATTCATCGCATTTTCGTTGCGCCGGACCATACGGGACCGGTCGGCGGCTTCATGGGAAGCCTGCTCGGCCGTCGCAAGTGACACCGGGGAGTACCGATGACCATTGATGTTTTTGCCGCGATTCGGGAGCTGGGCACGCAGATCGCACCGCCGATGCTCGGAGGCAGTCAGGCACTGTTTGCCCCATTTGCTCCGCGCGCGACCCCCGATACATGTGCGGTCGAGCGCGATATCTCGTATGGCCCCGATGCACGTCATCGGCTGGACATCTTCCATCCGCCCCGCAATGCCGCACGAGCCGGTGAGGGCGCACGGCCGGTGCTGGCCTTCGTGCACGGCGGTGGTTTCGTGGGAGGCGACAAAGGAGCGCCGGGCGCGCCGTTCTACAGCAACGTAGGGGTATGGGCGGTAAAAAACGGTCTGCTAGGTGTGACGCTCACCTACCGCCTGGCTCCGGGAGCGCGTTGGCCGGCGGGACCGGAAGACCTCGCCCTGGCGCTGGCGTGGCTCACCGCCAACATCGGCCGCTTCGGCGGGGATCCGGGCCGGCTGGTATTGATAGGGCAGTCTGCAGGGGCGGTGCACGTCGCCGGGTATGTTGTCGGGCAGCATCGTCGCGGCACCGTACCGTCGCTGGCGGGGGCGATCATGCTCTCCGGCGTGTACGATCTGACGGTCCTGCAACACACTCAGTTCGAGGAGGCGTACTTCGGGAGCGATCGCGGGCGTTTCGCCGAAGCCTCGACACTCGAGCCGCTGACACGAACGGACGTTCCCTGTCTGTTCACGGTCTCTGAGCTGGACCCTCCGAGCTTTCAGCAGCAGGCCGCACGGTTGGTCGAAGCGTGGTGGGCCGCCCGAGGGGCCTGGCCACGAATGCTTTACCAGCAGGGTCACAACCACATCTCTCCCATCCTGCAGCTCGGCACCACCTGGGATACGCTTGGGGGAGACCTGATGGCCTTCATAAGGAGAGTGACATGAGAGCACTGACACGGGCGGCGCTCCTGTGCGCCCTTGCCGCAATCGGGACTGTTGGAGTCCGCGGCTCCTACGCGTCCGACACCTACGACGCCGCGGTTGCGCATTCGGGACGCAGCGCAGAGGACTTGAAGCGGGACGCTCTGGACCATCCTGCGGAGGTGTTACGCCTGGCCGGGATCGAGCCCGGAATGCAGGTGGTCGATTTCCTCTCCGGCGATGGCTACTACAGCGAGCTGCTGAGCTATGTCGTGGGTCCCGGTGGACACGTGCTGATGTACAACGATCCGTCCTTCGAGAAATGGAGTGAGGGTGCCGCCGTCAAGCGCGTCGCCGGCGATCGGCTGCCGAACGTCGAGCATCGCGTCGCAGCGCTCAACACACTGCAATTCGCGCCCGCCTCCGTGGATGCCGTGTTTCTCGTCAAGGTCTATCATGACCTCTATTGGGTGGACCCCACGGGAGCGTGGCCCAAGGTCGATACGAGCGCTGTGCTCGACAACATTGCGCGGGCTGTGAAACCCGGCGGCGTAGTCGTCATCGTCGATCACTCGGCCAAACCGGGCACAGCAACGGCGGACGCCTCCACGCTGCATCGCATCGACGAGGCTTACGCACGCAAGGACTGGGAGTCCCGCGGCCTGAAGCTTCTCGCCCATAGCGATATCCTGCGCAAGCCCCAGGACGCTCGCGACAAGCTCTCGTACAAGCCGCCGGCGCTGGGCAACACGGATCGATTTTTGCTCGTGTTTCGCAAAACCTAGCTTGGGAGGGCCGCCCCTGAGCACCTCAGGGCCGGACCTGGCGCTTACGCGGCGGCGCTGAGGTGGCGCGAACGATGAGCCGGGTAGGCAGCACAGTGGACCTCACGGAGCGCTGCGGGGTCACGATGTCCCGCAGCATCATCATGGACTGATAGCCGATGTCGAATCGGGGGATGTGCACCGTGGACAGCGGCGGATCATACAGCTCGGCGAATTCCTGATCGTCGAAGCCGACGACGGAGACGTCGTGCGGTACGCCGACGCCAAGGGATTTGAGAGCCCTGATGGCGCCGAGCGCCATCTCGTCGTTGGCGCAGAACACCGCCGTGGGTGTCGGCTTCTGCTGCATCAGCACACGCAGCATCTTCTCGCCGGACTCGACTGTGAAATCGCCGCGTTGCACGAGTGACTCGTCGAAGACCAGGCGTGCGGCCCGCAACGCCTTCCGATAACCGTTGGCGCGTGCACGCGAGGACAGCACATGGTCCGGCCCCGCGATGTGCGCGATCCGTCTGTGGCCCAGATCGATGAGGTGGCGCACCGCTTCTTCCGCTCCGCCGGCATGGTCGAGGGCTACCGCGGGCAGGTTGGAGTCCTTGAGCGACTCGGCGGCCACCACCAGGGGCGGCAGCTTCGCGCCCGCCGTTTCTGCGCCAGGCGGCAGAACACCCGTCAACAGGATGATTCCGTCGGCGCGCCGGCTTGCGACCTGATCGAAGTAAGTGAGCGTGCGCCGGACGTCGCCCTTCGTGTTGCCCATCAACACGGCAAACCCCAGCTCCTCGGCGGCTTGCTCGGTGCCGCGCAGAATCTCCAGGAAGAACGCGCTCAGCTTGGGAACGACCACCAACACCGTACGCGTCTCTCCGCGTCGCAGGTCGCGGGCAATGAGGTTGGGCCGATAGCCCAGGCGCTCGATGCCCTGCAGCACGCGGTGGCGCGTTTGGCGGTTGACGAGATCGGGGCGTGTGAGCACCCGCGAGATCGTCGCGACGGAGACCCCGAGCTCGGCGGCGACGGACTTGCTCGAGGGAGAGTGGCTTTTCTTCACATCAAGCGTTGAACGGTAGCCTCAATCCCGCTCGCGGCCACCTCGTCTTGAGCAGACGGCCGGTGCTGGAGCAGGTGATCCAGGCATCGCGCATGTCCGGACCGCCGAAGCAGATGTTGGTGGTGACCGGATCCGGCGTCGCAATGTGCTCGTAGGCACCGCCGGGCTCGAATACGGTGACTCCGCCGTTCCACAGCGTGCCCACGCAGATGCGGCCGTTGGCCTCGACCGCCAGGCTGTCGAGCCACTGAAAGCCCGGCAGGGTACACACCACTCTGCCCGGCGCGAGCGATGTCTGCGGGGCCATTTTGCCCGGGGAGGGCAGCTCGAATTCGTACAGCCGCCCGACCATGCAGTCGGCCATGTACAGCTTGCGCTCGTCCGGGGAGAGGCCGATGCCGTTGGGTGAGAGCAGCTCGCTGCGCCAGCGAATGATTTTCGAGCCATCGGGCCGCGCGTAGTAGACAGCGCCGAGCCGGCGGTTCTCACCGTCCGAATAGCCCAGCGTCGTAAACCAGAACCCGCCGGTGCTGTCGAACACGAGGTCGTTCGGGCTGTTGAGCGGCTTGCCGTCGCATTCGTCGTAGAGGGTGGAGAACTTGCCGGTGCGCAGATCGACACGCTGAATGGAGCCGCCGCGGTAGGGTTGCGCGGGTGGACCGTCCGGCAGATGCACCTCGCCTTCCTGCCAGTCCCATGCGCCGCCGTTGTTGCAGACATAGACCGCGCCGTCCGGACCGATGGCGGCGCCGTTGGGACCGCCCCCGAGCTCGGCGATCGTCTGGCGCCTGCCGTCGGGAGTCACGCGCGTGAGCGTGCCACGGCGGATCTCCACCAACACGACGGAGCCGTCGGCCATCGCCACCGGGCCTTCCGGAAAGTGCAGGCCCTGTGCCACTTCTTGCATGCCCCGTGCTCCTGGAAGAGTTCAGCGGATGATCGAGCTCAAGGGCCTGACGCTGCGCGCGCCGCTGTCCAGCCCGGGAAGATTCAGGCTTTCCTTGGCCGGGTTGGCGTGCTCGCGCATCAACGACTCGGCGCGCGCCGCTTCGCCCCGCTCCAGCGCGTCGACGATGATGTGGTGCTGGCGATGTGCGTAATAGAACGTTCCGTAGATGCGCTCCATGCTCGCATCGTCGAACGCGAGCGCCTGCGGGCCCGCGAACGGAATGCGGCCGTTGCGCTCGAGCGCCTGCGCGATCATGGGACTCTGCGCTTCGCGGACGATCAGCTGGTGAAAGCTGGCGTTCATTTCCGCGTAGGCGGCTTCATCCGGCTGCTCTACGAAACCCTTGTGCAGGATGCGGTCGCCTTCGTGCAGGCACGTGCGCAGCTCTTCGATCAGCGCCAGCGAAGCCCCTCGCTCGGCCACGCGCCGCACGGCCATTCCCTCTATGAGTCCGCGAAGGTCGATCGCGTCGATGATGTCCGCGGCGCTGAATCCGCGCACGACGTAGCCCCGGACTTCATGCTCCGTGAGCAACCCCTCCTGCGCCAGCACCGGCAGGGCCTGGCGGATCGGAGTGCGTGACATACCCAGGAGCTCGGCGAGCGGAGCCTCGGCTACGCGCTGGCCAGGAGCAAGCTCCCCCCGCAGGATCATTTCGCGAATGCGCACCAGCGCATGCGTCTGCTGGCTATTCATAAGGCGTGGAGGCGCTCGTGAGGGAGTTTTCGGTCCCGGGACGTGCGATTTTTCCGCTTGGGATGCTTTTGTCAACGGGGGCGGGATCCCAACTGGGCGGTTTACCCCCGGCTACCGTCGGGCGGACGTGCCCGAGTGTCGCGCGGAGGCGCGGACGGGGCGGAGCGTGGGGCGGACGTGCCGGCGGGCCGCGCGCTGGCTGGCCGGCTAGCCGCGAGGGCGCCTGCGAGGTTTCAGGCGGCGAGCAGCGTTTCGCTCACTACCCTGCCGTCGAGGAGCTTGATGGTCCGCTTCGCATGCCCGGCGTGAACGAGCGAGTGGGTCACCATGACGATGGTCGTGCCGCAGCGGTTGATGTCATCCAGCAGGGCCATGACGACGGCGCCGTTCTCCGTATCGAGGTTTCCGGTCGGCTCGTCAGCGAGGATCAGCTTCGGCTCCGCCACCAGGGCGCGGGCAACGGCGACACGCTGTTGCTGCCCTCCGGACAGCTGCTGCGGGAGGTGACGGGCGCGGTGTGCGATGCCGACGCGCTCGAGGGCCGAGTCCACCCGCTTGCGGCGCTCAGAAGCCGGTATACGGCGATACAGCAGCGACACTTCGACGTTCTCCGCCACGTTCAGATCGTCGATGAGATTGAAGCTCTGAAAGATGAAGCCGACCCCCGTGCGCCGCAGCGCCGTGAGCTTCTGCTCGGAGTAGTGGGCGACTTCCTCGCCGAAGAACCAGTATTGGCCGCTGTCGGGACTGTCGAGCAGGCCCAGGACGTTCAGCAGAGTCGATTTGCCGCACCCCGAAGGGCCCATGATGGCGACGAATTCGCCGTCGGCCACTTCCAGCGAAACGTTGTCCAGGGCGCGCGTCTGCACTTCTGAGGTGCGATAGGTCTTGCCGATGCTCTCCAGCCGCAACATGCGATGCTCCTAGGGCTCCAGGTCGATGCGATCGATGCGTTCCAGTCCAGTGTAGTCCGAGACGATGACCCGCTCGCCAACGGCGAGGTGGGCCGCTATCTCCACCTGCTCGGCGTTGCGGCGGCCGACCCTGATGGTGCGGCGGCGCGCGCTGTGGCCGTCCGGGTCGACTACGAAGACCCAGTCGCCACCGGTGCGCTCCAGGAAGGCGCCGGCGGCGAGAATCGTCGTCATGCGGTCCGCGCCGAGGGACAGCCGGCCTTGCACGGCCTGTCCGGGAATCAGCCCGGGTGGCTGCGCGGCCTGAAATGCCAGGTCCACCTTGAAAGTGCCGGCCTTCACTTCCGGGTACACGCGCGTGATGCGCACCTCGTATGACTGGTCGCCGATATCCACCTGTGCCACCTGCCCGTCTCGCACCCGTTGCAGGTAGAACTCGTCGACGTCCGCTGCGAGCTTGAATCCCGTGTCGGGCGTGATCTGCGCGAAGCGCTCGCCGCGGTTGCGGTTCTCGCCGACTTTCAGATCCATCTCCGTGAGACGGCCAGTCACGGGTGCGCGTACGGTGAGATTGTCCAACTTGCTGTGAGTGATCTGCAGGTCCTGCTGGAGCTTTTCCAGCTGACTGTGGATCTGCGGCAGCTGGCGCACACGCAGCACCTCCTGGGTCTGATTGCTCTGTGCCTGCAGCGGCTGAATCTCCATCTCGTGATTGAGCTCATCCTGCACGGTGTCACGCGTTTCGGCTGGTTCGAGCGCGCGCGCGACGAGCTGATTGCGCCGCATGAGCGAGCGCTTCAGACGGACGATGTCGTAATCGATCTGCGCCAGGGACTTCTGGTTGGCGATGCGGTTCTGCTCGAGCTGCGTCTCATAGGCCTGCAGTTGGGTGATGGACTCGATCAGCCGCCCCTCCCGGTCGAGGACGTCCAGCTCGAGCTCCGCGTTGCTCAGCTCCACCAGGGGCTGGCCCTTCGTCACGGTGTCGCCGGCCTGCGCGAGTATCCGTTCAACCCGACCGCCTTCGAGGGCGTCCAGGTAGACGGTGTCCAGCGGCACCACTGTTGCGCGCAGAGGCACGAAGTCATGGAAAGCTCCCTGCTCGACGGTGGCAATGGTCACGTTGGCCATCGGCATCCGAACACTGCGCTCCGCCGTACCGAAGAGCGTGACGACCGCCGTGACGCCAGTGACGAGGACCGCGGCGGCCACGGCGAGTTGCACCCAGTGCCGTTTGCGCCACCAGGGAACTCGGAGGGGGGTGTCCATCGCATGACGCGTGGCCGCTTGGTCCATGCACAGCAGTCTATAGCCGGCGTCGAGTGGCTAAAACACTACTGAAATCATGAATCTATGCTCGCGCGGTGCCGCTTTGGCGCTCGCCGGTGTCCGCTTTCGCACACTCGTGCGCGAGCCTGGGGTGACACGTTGGCAGCTGTACGTTGCCCGCCGTACTCTTTGTCCATGTCGCAGACATCAAACTCCGTGCTGGTCGTCGAAGACGATCCCGACGTTCGCCGCACCGCACAGGTGGCTCTGGGTTATCACGTTGCGAGGGTGGAGGCGGTCGAGTCGCTGGACCTGCTGGAGGGGGCACTGGCGGCCACGGTGTTCGATGCAGTGCTCCTGGACATGAACTTCGTGATCGGCGAGCGCAGTGGGGCGGCCGGGCTCGACGCTCTCGCGCGTGTGCACGCCTTCGATCCGACTCTGGCCGTCGTGTTGATGACTGCTTATGGTGGCGTAACGCTCGCGGTGGATGCGCTGAAGCGAGGCGCGGCGGACTTCGTGCTCAAGCCCTGGCGCAACGACAAACTGGTCGCCGCCGTCACGGCTGCGGCACAGCTCACCCATGCCCGGCGCAAGCAGGAGACTCTGCAACTGGATGCTCTGGAGCGCAGCGCGATCGAGCGGGCGCTGACCCGGCATCACGGCAACATCTCTTCAGCGGCCATCGCCCTCGGAATCAGCCGCGCAGCGTTGTATCGCCGGATGTCCAAGCATGGACTCTAGGCTCTCCGACAGCGGCCGATTCACGCGCGCCGTTGCAGTGCGCGCCGTCATCGTCGCGGGGCTCACCTATCTGGCAATCCAGTTGTTCGCCACGACTCACTTCTACGCCACGGCAGTGCTCGTCGCCGGCGTCGCTGCGCTCGTGGCGGTCGACATGGGAAGCGTCATTTCCCAGGCGGCGCGGGCGGCGGAGCGGGATCTGGAGCGACTCGCGATTGAGGGAAGCGATGTGCCGACGGCGGCGGCGATGAGCACCCGCCTGGGGTTCAGCGCCGATCGCGCCGCGGCCGTTCTGAACGCGGCACGTGCCGAGCGCTTGCGGCAGACCGACTTCCTGTTGGGCCTGCTGGACACCGTGACGGCCGCCCTCTTTGTCGTCGCTCCGGACGGAAAGGTGACTCTGGTGAACCGCGCGGCGCGCGCTCTCGCGGCGACGGCGGTGGCCGATTTCCAGGCGATCCCTTCCTTCGGTCCCGCCGTGGCTCGCAGCTTGCTGGCACTCGCGCCCGGGGCCAGGGAAGTGATCACCCTCGCCGACGGCCAGCGCATGCTGGCATCGGCCGCGCGCTTTGCCGCGCCCGGGCACGCTCTGCAGCGGCTGATCTCGCTGCAGCGGATCGCCGGCGAGCTGGATGCCGTCGAGCTCAGAGCCTGGCAGGACATGGCCAATGTGCTGGCGCACGAGATGATGAACTCGCTGACGCCCATCGCTTCGCTGTCGGAGAGCCTGGAGCAGCTGCTGCGATCCAACCAGGAAGCCTCCGGCGCAGTGGAGGTCATCAAGCGCCGCAGCCGCGGGCTGATGGACTTCGTGGAGCGCTACCGGGCCATCGCCGATCTGCCGACGCCGCGTCCTCAGATCATGGCCGTCGCCGCATTGCTGTCGGATATCGACAGACTCCTGGCGCCGACCTTTCTGGAGAAGCACATCGAGTGCCGCGCGCGCGTCGAGCCGCCCGACGCGGCCGTCAACGCCGATCCACAGCTCCTCGAGCAGGCCGTCATCAATCTGCTGCGCAACGCCGCGGACGCCGTGCGTGACTCCCGGCCCGCGCGTATCGACATCTCCTGCCGAACGGACGCGGAATTCGTGTCCGTGGAGATTGCGGATAACGGTTGCGGCGTCCCGCAAGCCAATCGCGACCAGGTGTTCGTACCCTTCTTTACGACGAAGGCGGGCGGTTCGGGCATCGGGCTGAATCTGGCGCGACAGGTTGCGCTCGCCCACGGCGGTCAACTGGTCTTCCGCGCCAACGAGCCCCGGGGATCCGTGTTCACCCTGACTCTGCCTGCTGCAAATGCTGCGGCGCTGAAGAGCGCGAGCCGAGATCAACGCTCATCGTTACCCGAGCCGGCGTCTGCAGCGCCAGCGGCTGCACCGAGAGAGTAACGCACGCCGATCCATGCTCCGAGCGGTGCGCCGGGACCGCGAAATTGCTCGGAGACCGGGTCGAAGCCGGCGGCCGGGCCGAAGGTGCGATTCGGTCCGGTGAAGAAATTCTGCCCCAGGATCCCGAAGTCGTAGTAACGCCGGTCGAACAGGTTGTTGACCCGGGCGAAGATCTCGAGGTTCGGAATCGGCCGGTAGTGCGCGTCGAGGTTCACGAGCGTGTAGCCGGGCAGCTTGCCGTTGACGTCCTGGTTGTTCTCATCCCCGCGCGCGTAGACCCCGTCGCTCATCAGTACGTTCACGCCTATGCTGAATTGCTTCGTGAGCTCGTAGCCGAGGCGCAACTTGAGCACCTGCCGAGGCAGGCTGGGAATGCGGTCGCCCGGCTCCACCTGGATGGCGCCGTTTGCGTCCGCACTGGAATTGTCCGGGCTGCTCTGCAGGAAGGCCGATTGAAAGGTGGCGTCGGTGAAGCTGTAGCGCGCCGAGAGCGTGAGCGACTGCAGGCGCCCATCACCGGACAGCTCGAAGCCGCGCCTCTGCGTTTTGCCGACGTTGGCGAAGTACCCTGCGTTGCCTGCACCGGCGCTCGTGCTGATGAATTCGATGTCATCGCTGAGGCGTGTCCGATACACGGCCGCGCTCCAGCGCCAGAGCTTGCTCACGGTTCCTCGCGCGCCAACCTCAACGGTGTGCGACACCACTTGCTTCAGTGGCGGATCGGCAAGGAAGTCGTTCGGCAGCTTGCAAGGCGCGTTCGGGTCCGCGCAGGTGAGCTCGATTGCCGTCGGCGCGCGTGCCCCTTCATCGTAGGCGGCATAGGCGGTGAGGTGATCGGTCGGGTTGAAATTGATGCCGGCCGAAGGGTTGACGCGCGAGAACGACGTGTCTCCATTCAGCAGCGGCGCGGTCCCCGTTCGGTCGCCGACGCGGATGTCTACGTGGTTGTAGCGGCCCGATACGGTGAGGGTCCATTGCTTCGTCAGGTTCAGGATGTTCTGCGCGAAGACCCCGTACCCGCGGCTGTCGGTGTCAGCGTCCGTCGCCAGCTCGAAGTCTCCGGCGGGCACGGTGCCACGCAGTGCGGTGAGGTCCGCGTCCTGCGAGTACTGCGTGAAGCGCGCCTGAGCCACATCGAGGCTGGCGCCGAAGGTGAGCTGGTTCTTCATGCCGGCCGGCGTGCCGGACAGGACCATCTGCAGTCCGCCGCCGTAACCGTCCTGCGTAATCGTCGACTGGTCGTTGGTGGCTGCAATCTCATCCACTGCGCCGCTGTCCGGAACGATGCTGCCGAAATCGTCGTTCACGTTGCTGCTGACGCTGGAGTTACGGTAGTGGCGGTAATAGAGGTTGCCGCCGAACAGGGCCGCGTCGCTCAGGAAGCGGCTGCCTTTTATGGTGAGGAACGTCAGCTTGTTGATGTTGATATCGGGGTAGGTGTACGCCTGGTGGATGTCGTACAGGAATGACAGCGGCAGCGTCTGGGTGCCCTGCAGATTGTTGTCGGCGAGCGTCAGGCTCGCGTCCAGATCGGTCTTGTCGTTCTGCCAGCCGGCCTTGGCGAACAGCTGATGCACGCGACTCGGGTTGTGGTCCGCCCACCCCTGCTCGTCGAACAGGTTGCCGGTGATGAAGAAGTCCACCGGGCCGCGCGAGGTGCCCCATTCGGCCTCCACCGTGCGGCGCCCGAAGGAGCCGCCGCTGACTTCGGCCGAGGCGCCCGGGTAGTCGGCGCCGCTCTTGGTATACACGGCGATGGCGCCGCCGAGAGTGTTGAGCCCGAACATGGGGTTGGAGCCGGGGATCACCTGGATACCGGCGATCGCCGACTGGGGGAGCAGATCCCAGTTGACGATATCCCCGAAGGGCTCGTTGATGCGCACACCGTCCTGGAATACCGAGACTCCCTGCGGCGTGCCCAGGAGCGGGGAGGCGGTGAAGCCGCGAAAGCTCACGTCCGGCTGGAAAGGGTTGCCCTGCGCCGCGTTGGCCGTGATGCTGGTCGCGTTCTGCTCCAGAAAATCGGTCGCGTTCGACTGTCGTTGTCCGGACAGGTCGCCGCTGCTGTAGACCTGCACGTTGCCCGGGACGTCCTTCTTGTCGGTGCCGAGGCCGGGGAGGGGGGAAGTTCCGATCACCTCGACGACCTGCCGCTCGAGAGCCTCCGCAGGATTGGTCCCCGGTGGGGGTTCACCCGCGAGACAGGCCGCCGCACTGAAAATCGCCAGTGCAGCCGCGGCGCCGGCCACGCCCGGTCGCGGCCACGGCCGCCCCCCGGCGTGACGTCGGCTCATGAAGTCTGGGTCCTTGCGGTCCGATCGGTACAATTGTGCGGACGGCTTGCATGTGAACAGCCGGCGGCGCGGGGTGTCTAGGGAGAAACTCCCGACGTGCGCTGACCTGAGCAGCCTGTTCTCGAGCGGTCCGTGTATGGAACGAGGTGGAGGCGTCGACGATGTACTTGCGCACACGCTTGCTGCTGGGCATTGCGGTCGTGACGCTGGTGGCCCTGGCCATCAGCATCGTCGTTCCGCTCACCTCCGTTCGTGACGAAGTCTCCCTCGAGACCGAGTCTTCGACGCAGGTGGCGGTGTTGATGCTGGCTATCGAGAACAGCATCGACGACGCGCCGGACCTGGCCGCAGCTCGCGCCGGAGCCGCCGAGAAGATTCGCAGGTCCGAGCCTCTGCGCCACATCAAGATGGATCTCCTGGATACCACCGGCAAGGTGCTGGCCAAGAGCCCCATCGATGAGCCGCAGGGTGGGCGGCTCGCGCGGATGTTGCTGCCCTCGGAAACCAACGTCACTCTGAGGTACGAGCTCGAATATCACGGTGAATCGCTGGGACAGTTGCGTCTGCTCTCCAATCCCCTGTCGGAGATCGCGGAGATCGAGAAGAACACATTCCGCGACCTCGAGCTCCTGGCGTTGACCATCATCACGATGGCGGCGAGCATCTACGTCATCGTCCGTCGCAGTCTGCGCCCGGTCGTCCAGATCCATGCCGCGCTGACTCGCCTCGAAGCCGGCGATCTGGATGTGCGCCTGCCGCGGTTCCGCTTGAAGGACCTCGATGATATCTCCAAGCGCTTCAATCATTGCGCGGCTGCGATGCAGGAAGTCGCTGCGCAGCGGCGGGAGCTGACGCGGCGCTTGATCGACGTCGAGGAAGATGAACGCAAGCGCCTGGCGCGCGAGCTCCACGATGAGCTGGGTCAAAGCTTGACGGCGATCAAGGTCGATGCGGCGTACATCGCGCGCGAGGCCGCAGGAGTCTCCCCGAGAATCGTGGCGTGCGCGCGGGGAGTCGAGAAAGTGGCAAGCGACATCGTAGAAATCATCCGCGGCATGCTCGCTCGCCTGCGACCTCACGGGCTGGAGACAATGGGGCTGCGCGATACCGTGCAGGAGCTGGTCAACGGCTGGCAGACGCGCGTGGCGGACAGATTCCACTGCAACCTGAAATTTGCCGGCCCCGTCAATGGGCTTCCTCCCGATCTCAACATCACTGTGTACCGGCTCATTCAGGAGTGCCTCACGAACGCCGTTCGCTACTCGCGTGCGCGTGTCATCGACATCGACGTTGCGGTGGAGACCGGTGAGGTGGGCGATCTGGGCGAGGTCCCGCAGAGAGTTGCTTTGAGCATGCGGGAGTCACAGCTGACCCCCGGCGGCCCGCACGCCGTTGCCAGTGGAAGCGGCCTCCTCGGAATGCGTGAGCGAGTTCAGTCTCACGGCGGCGAGCTGCGGGTGGACATCGGGCAATCGGGCGGCATGTCCCTGCATGCCTGGATGCCCGTCACCTGGCGTCACGAGGAGAGCGTCAGTGCCTAATCCCCCGGTCCGCATTCTGCTGGTCGATGACCACGCCGTCGTGCGAGCCGGTTACCGCCGGTTTCTGGAACAGGAGCCGGGGTACGAGGTCGTCGCGGAGTCCTCTTCCGGCGAGGAGGCGTACGCGCTGCTGCAGAGCCGCACGCAATTACCCGATGTCGTGGTGCTCGATCTGAGCATGCCGGGCGGTGGCGGCCTGTCGACGCTGCGCAGAATGAAGCTTCGCTGGCCGCTCCTGCCGGTCCTGGTGTGCACCATGCACGACAACCTGGCGTTCGCGCTCCAGGCGCTGCGGGCGGGCGCCAACGGTTATGTGACCAAGAGCAGCGATCCGGCTTTCATGGTGATCGCGGTGCGGCGCGTACTCACCGGCACCGCGGCACTGAGCCCGGACATCGAAGCGAAGCTGGAGCGCAATGCGGGCAGCGATGCGGATACACCGACGCTCGGCCTGTCAGTGCGGGAGTTCGAGATCTTTCGGCTGATCGCCGCCGGCAAGTCGCACGAGGAGATCGCCGCGCTGCTGAACTTGAGCGCCAAGACCGTCGCCAACAATCACTCGCTGATCAAGCAGAAGCTCGCGATCAGCACGGACATCGAGCTGTTCCAGCTGGCGGTCGGTTGCGGCGCGGTCGAATCCGCATGACCCCTTTTCCTTTGCGCCAGGGATGAGTGGGGTGCTGCACGACCTGGGGCGCGCTCACACGGCCAACCCGATCCTTGCCTTGATCGAGCGGCGCGACGCTTCCAGGATGGCGTCGGACTCGGAGGCGTCGGCGACGGTGCGCGACAGCGCGAGGGCGCCCACCATTTCGGCGACGACTGACGAGGCAATATCGTCGGCGTCCGCGCGGCCCGACTCGCGGATGCGCCGGGCCACGGAGGCAATCACGCGGTTGAGCCCCGCCGTGGAGTTCTGCCGCGCCTGGCCGGTCAAGCGGGCGAGCTCACCTGACAGCGAGGGCAGCGGGCATCCGCGGTCGGGATGGTCGCGATGGCGTGCCGACAGATAAGCGTCGATGAGCTTTTCAATGGCAATGGCCGGATCGGGGTGCTCGGTCCGGGTGAAGAAGCGCTGATAGCTCTCCTCGAACATGTAGGCGACCGCGTGCGCGACGAGGTCGTCCTTCGATTCGAAGTGAGCGTAGAACGCACCGTGGGTCAGCCCGGCCTTGGCCATCAGGCCGGCCACGCCGATTCCATCGGGTCCCACCGAACGGATGGCCGCCGCCGCCTCACTCAATACCCGGTGGCGGGTTCGCTCTTTGTGCTCGTTGTCGTAGCGCACGTTAGCTTCATACCGCCAGCCGAGAGGTTCGTCGAGAGGGACAGCGCACAATGGGCGCCATCCCGGCCAGGAGGGCCCCCGCGCTTGCAGCCCGTACGACGGCGCGGCCCACCCGGCTCCGATAGTCGCACGGGGGGCGAGGGTACGGGCGCCCCAGTGCTCCTGCGCCGTGGCAACCGTCAGGGCTTGCCTACCTGCACGGCCGTCGCCTGGAAGGGCTTGGCCTTCGCGTCCGGGCCGCCCCGCATGGCCGCGAACTGGCCCTGAACGACATAGGCAGTCGTGCCGACGACGGTAACGGCCACGGGGCCGTCCGGATAGCCTTCCTTGATCGTCTCGACGGCGCCGTCGTTGCCGTTCAGGGTGATCCTGGACAGCCGGCCGCCGTCCCCCCCTTCGATGATCAGCAGCTTGTCCTTGCCGAAGCTGCGCATCCCATCCGGGCGTGCGATCGGGCGACTCAAGCTCACCTCCGTGACGGCGCCGGCCTTGCCGTCGGACTCGATCGGCACGCTGAACAGCTTGCTCGTCACCAGCGTGTTGACCAGGACGCGCTTGCCCAGGACGGAAATGCCATCCAGCAGGCCGCCCTTGGGACCGAAGGCGCCGTTGCCGGCCCAGACTTCCAGCTGCGTGCCACCCTTCTTCAACCGCACGACCTCCATGTTGTTGGTGTCGGTCGCGTAAGTGTTACCGGCGGCATCGACGGCGATGTCGTTGCAGAACGAGCCGGCCGTCGGGAACGGGTAGTGCGCCTTGTGAGCGCCGCTCTTCAGATCGAAGGCGTACAGATTGGAGGGCGGTGGTGGCGGTGAGCCGGGGGTTCTCGGCGGACCGAACGGCGAGGTGGCGGAGCACACCCACAGCGTGTTGGATTTCGGATCGGAGAACACACCGAACGTGCTCAAGAGCCCGGCGGTGCCGGGCGCAATCCACACGTCCGCCTTGGCCGATCCGGGCGGTGCGCGGTAGACGGCATGCTGGCCGATGCTGCCGAAGATCACGGCGCCATCGGCAGTGGAGGTCATGCTCTCCGGAAAGATCTTGTCCCCGGTGATGACGATCTCGGCCGGCGGCGTCGCTGCCTGCGTGAGCCCGGCGGTACCGATGAGGCCGGCGACGGCGAGGCAGAAAGCGTGTGACGGTCTGGAGCTCATATGAGAGGAACCCTTCGCCGGTGTGGCTTCAATGTTGGTAGGAGACACGATAGATGGTGTTGTTGCCGTCCTCGCTCAGCAGCAGCGAGCCGTCGGCTGCGACCACATCGCCGACCGGCCGGCCCCAGGCATCGCCGTCGTCGGCGATGAATCCGACCAGGAAGTCGTCGTATTCGCCGGTGGGCACGCCGTTTTTCATGCGCACGCGGACGATTTTGTGCCCGGTGCGGAAGGCGCGATTCCAGGAGCCGTGCAGGACGGCAAACCCGTCACCCACGTACTCCTTGGGGAATGCCGAGCGGCCGGTAGTCGCGGTGTAGAACACGAGATTGAGCGCAGCCGAATGTGCCTGATACGGCACGTCCGGCACCGTGACCTTGCCGGCCAGATCCGGACGGTCGCCCTGCAACCGCGGATCCTCATGGTCGCCCATGTAGTACCACGGCCAGCCGTAGAAGGCGCCTTCTTTCACGCGCGTGGAGTAATCGGGAACGAGGTTGTCGCCGAGCAGGTCGCGCTCGTTGGTCGTGCACCACAGCTCGCCGGTCTTCGGGTTGATCGTGAGGCCGACGCAATTGCGAATGCCGCTGGCGAAGACCTTCCCGGGCTTGGCGGCGCCCACGTCGAACACGAGCACGTTGGCGCGGTTCTCCTCCCCGCCCCAGGCCGCTCCCAGGCCGTGTTCCTGTTCCCACGCTTTGACTTCGACCGCGCTTTTCTTCGGCATGTCCTCCGCGACGTTGGAGGCGGAGCCGACGGAGACGAACATGCGCTTGCCGTCGGGGGAGAACACCAGATCGCGAGTGAAGTGACCGCCGCCGGCGGCCGGGGAGAGTTGCGGCACGACCACTTCCGGGACGCCACTCGCGTGTTGCTGGCCGACCTTGTAGGCATAGCGCACCACGCGGTTGGTCTCAGCGACATACAGCCACTGGGGATCCTTGTCATTCGGATAGAAAGCGATGCCGAAGGGGAGCAGCAGGCCCTGGGCGAATACCTCGACGCTGGCTGCCGTCGAGCCATCGGCCGAAGGCCGCATCACCTTGACTCGACCGTTCTGGGTCTCGGTGAGGAAGATATCGCCGTTGGGAGCAAGGCGCATGCGGCGCGGCGCGCTCACGTCGGTGGTGAACACGTTTACCTCGAAGCCCTTCGGCACTGACAGCTTCGCGTCGGCCGGCTTCGCAACGATCTTAGGGAAGTTTGCGGCGGAGGGCGTGTCATACGGGACAGGGAGCCTGGCCAGATTGATGCGGTGCTTGCGACCGGGGGCATCCTTCTTCCAGTCCGCCTCGCCCTTGGGCGGACCCGCCGCCGGCGGCGCTCCTCGAGGCGGACCTCCTGCGAAGCGCCGGCTCGGAGCGTCCTTGAACGTGCCTTCCTTGACCGCCTGGAAATAGGCGATCAGGTTGGCGCGATCGTCCCCCTTGGGCACCGCGATGACCATGGCCGAGCCCGGCACCACCGTAGTGGGCGAGCTGAGAAAGTGATCGAGCGAAGCCGCATCCCAGGTCAGATTCGAGCTCTTCAACGCCTGGGTGTAGCCGAAGTCGTTATTCGAGGCGGCATGGCGACCGAACACACCGTTCAGGTTTGGCCCCTGGGCGCCGCCGTTATCGCCCGGCTCAGCGCTGTGGCACAGAGCGCACTGCTGGCGGAAGAAAGTCTTGCCCGCATGGGCGTCGGCGGCGAGGGCCGGAACGGCACCTGCGAGTGCGGCCAGCGTGATGGCTGAACGGATGAGTCTCATTGTGTTCCCCTGTCTGGAAGCGCAAATCCAGGCGTGATCGATCCGCAAGCCTCGCGCCACGTGCGGGCAGTGTACTGTGGCGGTCGCGACTCGGGCGCGCAATGGCCAGCCGGAAATCCGGCCGGCAATATCCTTGTGAAGATAACGGACCTGGATGGCTCACGAGTCCGCTGGCGGTATGGTCACCACGTAGTGGCGGTGCTTCAATGGGGGCATGTCCGGAGCGCTGAATTTGACAGCCGACCTGTTCGCCTCCTTCCCGCGGCCGCAGTCGCGGGAGACCCTCGGCCCACAGGCTGCGGTGCTGCGTGCCTTTGCTGCGCATCGGGCGGCTGAGCTGATCGCGGACGTGAGCCAAGTGAGCGGCGCGGCGCCCTTTCGTCACCTGGTGACCCCGGGTGGATACCGGATGTCCGTCGCCATGACGAACTGCGGCTCGTGCGGTTGGGTCAGCGATACCAGCGGATATCGCTACGACGAGCTCGACCCGCTATCGGGACGGCGCTGGCCGCCAATGCCCGACTCATTGCGGGAGCTGGCGGCCGGTGCGGCGGCTGAGCTGGGGTTCGTCGGCTTTGCCCCCGATGCCTGTCTCATCAATCGCTATGAGCCGGGAACACGGCTCTCGCTGCACCGGGACAGCGACGAAGGCGATCTCAGCGCCCCCATCGTCTCCGTCTCTTTTGGGCTGCCTGCCGTTTTTCTCTGGGGTGGGCCTCGGCGCGGCGATCGGCCGCGTCGGGTTCCGCTGGAGCACGGCGACGTCGTCGTGTGGGGCGGACCTACGCGGCTGCACTATCACGGTGTACTGCCCATCAAGGAAGGTGAGCACGCGCTGTCAGGACGCTGTCGGTTGAACCTTACCTTTCGCAAGGCACGCTGAGTCGAGATAGAACGAATACTGGGCGCGACACACGCGACTGAACGTAGCGAGGTCATAGCCAACCTGGCGCAGGATGCTGCGGTGAGTGGTCCACACGGTCAGGACGCCGCCGTTGAAGAACGCCCGGTGGGCAATGCGCGTCACGGCTCGGGTCAGCGGCGACCGCTGGGTGTACAGCTCGCGAAGCAATGCCGATTCGAAGCCGATATGCGCGAGCTCATCCGCGACCAGCGTGCGGCATAGAATTTTCAGGCGGCGGCAGCCCGTCACCGTCTCGAGTGCCCGGTAGTAGATGTTGCCGATCAATTCGGCGGCGACCAGTACGTGCAGGTAGAGCTCAAACCCCGCCAGTCGGCGGACTGCCCGGAAGGCCATGTCTGTGGGCGAGTGGTTGCGAACCCGCATGCCGTGGTCCGTCATGAACTCGCGCAGCAGATCCGCGTGCCGTCGCTGTTCGCGCACGAACAGCTCCATGATGCGTGCCAGCTCCGGTCTGTCGTGCAGATGCGCGAAGCGTCTGGCCGCGGACATGAGGCGTCGGCCCGTGGAGCATTCGCCCAGTTGGAACGTGGCCAGGGATCGAGCGATCAGTGCGCGCTCTCGGCCCGTGAGCACGTCGGGAAGCTCTTCGGGAACGCAGCGCGGGTGCTGCGCGTGGTATTCGAAGTGATTCAGCCAGATCCGCAGGTCGGGAAGCATGCTCGCAGCCCTCGGTGTGCTCTGGAGGGCTACGTTGACGGCCGATTGAGGTAGGCCGGTGATGCAATTCGGGCAGATTCGGGCGGGAGGCGCTGCGCGGACGAGGAGCACTGGCGCGCGCGAGGGCCGGTGGGTGGCGGGCGCGGCCGGTGAGCGGCGGGCGCGACGGGCGGTGCGCGGTCGGTCGGGCGGTGCGGCGCGTGACCCTGCGGTCGCCGGGCGAGGCCGCTGAGCCGGGGGGCCACAGCGGCCCCCCCAGAGCAGTGCTTACGGCGCCGGCGGCGGCGCTGCGAACTTGTACACGCCTTGGATCGCGATCTCCGAGAGGCTGCTGCCGTAGCTCGCGCGGGGCTCGATTCCTCGCAGGAATCCGGGCGCCTGCGAGGTGTCGTAGCGGAACTCTCCGCGCAGCTCGAAGCTCTTCACCGGCGCATACCCGAAGGTGACCGTGCCTTCCCACAGGTGCTGATCCACCCCTGTGTTGAAACCGTCCTTGTCGTCGAAGTACTCGATGCGAGTGGACACGCGCCACTGGTCGTTGAAGGCGTAGTTCACATAGCCGGCGATCCCGCCCCAGGTGGCCGAGTGAGTGTTGCCGGACGCATCCGTCACACCGTCCTGTTGCTGGTCCCAGTCCGCGTTGACCACGAACGTCAGGGACGAGGTGGCATTGTACGTGGCCACTACGTCGATCAGCGTGCGCTCGGCGTCGAAGGCGCTGTAGCTCCCGGCTTTGCCGAAATAGGCCTGCGCCGTCAGAGAGAAGATCTTGTTGGGCGTCCAGGCGACGCCCGCCTCGCCGGTCTTGGAGCCATAGTCCGTCGTCGTCGTGTTCCAGCCGTTGTTGATCCCGGCGATGAGATTGAGTGTGTCGCTGGCAGCGTACGTCGCGCGGAAGCCCGTGTGGGTCAGCGGCTCCGACTCGAAAAAGAGCAACGAGCGTGAAAAGTTCGTATTCGCCGTCGGATTGATCACCTCGGCTCCCGCCAGCGTCACGAACTTGCCGCCGATCAGCGTGAGCGGGCCGGTAGCGTATTGAATGAACGCCTGGCGGATGTCGAACGTGCCGCTGCCGCCCTCGGCGGAGTTGAGGATCCGGGCGTCCTCTCCGGCGATGACATCCACCAGCGCGCCGAAGCCGGTCTTCGGTTGATAGGCGATCTGCAGGCCGGCCTCATCGAGTTGGAACGTATTGTGGCGGGTGTCGAACTGGTGCAGGGCGAGGCCGCCGTCCCCGCCACCCGGATAGCCGTTGGAGGCGTAATAGGAAGCCGCCACGTACCCGCTGGTAGTGAGTCCCCAGTTGGTGAGCATATCGGAGAAGCTGGGAACTGGAGCCGCAGGGGCAGCAGGGGTAGCGGGGGCATCCGCAGCGCTGGCCACCCCTCCCACAGCGAGCAGACCGATGACCGACAGACCCCTTGAGAATCTCATTCTGAATCCTCCAACGTGGCATGAGAGCGACAGTGTTGGCGGCCGCGAGGACCGCGATTTCTTAGAGCAAAGGCCTGCCGTGCGCCGATTGACGGCGAAATGCAACAGCGGCAGGACGCGTCAGTGAATGCAGCAAGCGTGCCACGCGCGAGCGGTCAGGGGCGGTGAGGATTCGGCGCCGGCCTTGCGAGCCGAAGGGGCGGCGGAGTGCCTGAAAATACGCAGGTTTTTACGCCTGCGCGAGTGCCGGACGAAGCTGACGATCGCAGCGGCAGGCGCGAGGCCGTGTTGCCCGGGAACGAGCGCGCACCAGGGCGGTGCGGTTGCGACGGCCTACCGCACCTTTGTGGGTCAGCGCACGCCCTCGATCAGCGCGCCTTTGCAGGATCGTTGCTGACGGCCTTGAGGTGCTCAGTCAACATGCAGGTGGGCGCGGCACTGTTGACCAGAATCGCCTGTTTCTTCACGAACGATAGCATGCCGCCCCGGCCGCCGAGCCCTGAGAACTTGAACGATTCCCACTCGGCCGCGCCGTAGCCCGCAAACGTCAGGAAAGTGTCCTGCACACTGACGACGCCAGCATCGATCCGGTCGGCGATGCGACGCGCTTCCTCCACGGTGCCGGCCATCACGGCCGCCGACAGCCCGAAGTAGGTGTCGTTCGCCAGCTGCACCGCCTCATCCTCGGTGCGATACGCCATCACCGGCATGACCGGGCCGAATGTCTCATCGCGCATGATCTGCATCTGGTGAGTGACGCCGGTGAGGATGGTCGGTCGCATGTACAGACCGCCGCCGAGGTTGAGAACCTTGCCACCGGCGCGCAGCTTGGCCCCCTTGGCCAGCGCGTCCTCGATGTGGCTTGCCACGATCTGCGCCTGGCGCTCGAAAATGAACGGGCCGATGTGGCCGCTGTGCGGGTCCGGGTAGTTGAACTGGATCTGCTCGGCCTTCGCGGCGAGGCGCTCGACAAGCTCATCGTGCACGCTCTCGTGCACGTAGACGCGCTCGATCGAGAAACACACCTGTCCGGTGCTGGTCACTGCGCCGCGCAGCACGGCGCTCGCGGCTCGGTCGAGGTCCGCGGTCTGGGTGATTACGACCGGGTCCTTGCCACCGAGCTCCAGCATGCAAGGGATGAAGCGCCGCGCGCAGGCCTCTGCGACCTTGCGGCCGTTGGGCACACTGCCGGTGAAGTTGACGATATCGACGTTGTCGACGACCGCAGCGCCGGTCTGTCCGTCGCCCACGATGTATCTGAGCACGGCGGCCAGCTCCGGGATCTCCCCGATGCACTGCATGATCGGCTCGACGAAGCGCGGCGTGACCTCGCTCGGCTTGACGATGACGGCGCATCCGGCGAACAGGGCAGGAATGGCATGCAGCGTCGAGAGCATCAGGGGTGCGTTCCACGGCCCGATGATGCCCGCCACCGGATAGGGCTTCAGAAGCGTCGCGAACGAGATGTCAGGTGCCCCGGGGGAGACACCCGAGCGCTGCGCCTGGGCAAAGAGGGCGGGGGCGATCGAGCAGTGCCGCAGGATCGACCCGATGACCATGTCGGGGGCGACCTTGGAGATCTGACCGTAGCCCGTATCGGTGCTGTCGGCCTCGATGAGCCGCGGCCGGTACGCACGCAGCTTGTCCGCCCAGGCGCGCATCACCTCGATGCGGTGCTCGAGGGTCGTGGCGCCCCAGGCCCGCTGGGCCGCGCGCAGCTGCGAGCAGATTGCCGCGACCTCGGCTGCTGCGGGGAGTGTAATCTCGCGGTCGATCTTGCCGCTGCGTGGGTTGCGAACGGAGAGGGGCGTCGCTGCGTTCACGGTATGCTCCTGGATGGCTTTCCGCCTGCCGGGCGCGCCGCGCGGGCGCTGGGCTGCGGCACAATCATTGATTTATCATCGAAGCAAAGTATGGGGCGGCCGCAGACGGCAAGTAAAGGCAAACGCCATGACCCAGCCATTTCCTGATCTGCCACTGTATCGCGGCTGGGGTGCGCCGCTGCGCGTCGAATCCGACGTTCGCGACCTGGAGGTCATCCAGGGTGAAGTGCCGCGGACGCTGCGCGGCACGCTGTACCGCTGCGGGCCCGATCGCCAGTTTCCCTCGATGGCACAGCAGGATGTGTTCATCGACGGGGAAGGCATGGTGCACATGTTCCGCTTCGACGACGGGCATGTGGACTATCGCAGCCGCTGGGTGCGCAACGAGCGCTTCCTGTTGCAGGAGAAGGCGGGCCGCTCGCTCTTCGGGCGCTACCGCAACCGTTACACGAACGATCCGAGCGTCGCCGGCAGGAGCATGGGGACGGCGAACACGAATGTCGTCTGGCACGGCCGCAAGCTGCTGGTGCTGAAGGAGGACTCCCTGCCGATGGAGCTCGACCCCGACAGCCTCGCTACCCGCAGGCAGTGGGACTTCGAGGGCGCGGTGCAGGCGGCGAGCCTGACGGCGCATCCCAAGCTCGACCTGCACAGCAACGAGTTGCTGACGTTCTCCTACCAGGCCAAGGGCGACTGCACCACCGACTTCGCCTTCTACATCGCCGCCGCGGGCGGCGAGATCGTGCATCAGATGTGGTTTCAGATGCCGTACCCCGGCATGGTGCACGATTTTGCCGTCACCGACACGCACGTGATCGCGCCGTTCTTTCCGTTGATCACTGACATGCAGGTCCTGAAGCAGGGGGGACCGTTCTACCGCTGGCACCCCGACGGGCAGAGCCACTTCGCGATCTTTCCGCGCCGCGGCTCGGCCAGCGACATCCGCTGGTTCCACGGCCCGGCCGTCAGCGCCGGTCACATGATGAACGCCTACAACGAGGGCACCAAGGTGCACCTCGATCTGTGTCTTTACCAGGGCAACTGCTTCGACTTCTTTCCCAGCTACGACGGCTCCCCGTTCAAGCCCTGCCCGCCGCAGCTCACCCGCCTGACGTTCGATCTCGCCGGCGCACATGACACCTACGAAGCGCGGCTGATCACTCCGGTGCCCTGCGAGATGCCCAAGTGCGATGATCGCTACATGGGCAAGCCCTATCGCTACGGCTACGGGATCTGCCGCTCGCCGACGGCCAAGACGGGGGAGATGGGCATGGGCGCCATCGGCTGCATCGATCATCACAGCGGCCAGCTCACGACCTGGTCCCCAGGCGAGGGCTGCGGTGTGCAGGAGCCGAATTTCGTCGTGCGGCCGGGCGCGGCGGAGGCCGACGGCTATCTGCTGGCGCTGGTCAACAGGCTCGCCAGCAACCAGAGCGATCTGGCCGTGCTGGATGCGCGCCGCATCGCCGACGGCCCGGTCGCTTTGCTGCGCCTGCCGATTCGAGTGCGCTCCACCTTCCACGGGATGTGGGTTCCGGAGTCTGCCGTCGCTTCCGGCCGGTACACCGCATGAAGATTCAAGCCGCCGTCTCGCGGGTCGCCACGCTCCCTCCGGCCATCGAGACGCTGGACATCGAAGAGCCGCGTGCGGGCGAGATTCTCGTGCGCATGGTCGCTACGGGAATCTGCCACACCGACATCAACGTCCACGTGCGCGATCGCAGTCCCAAGCCGATCGTGCTCGGCCACGAAGGCGCGGGCATCGTCGAGCGCGTCGGGAGCGGCGTGACGCGGCTCATGCCGGGCGACCCCGTCGTTCTGAGCGTGAATTTCTGCGGCACCTGTCCGAGCTGCCAGCGCAATGAGCACAGCTACTGCTACGAGGTGTTGCCGCGCAATTTCGGCGGCCTGCGGCCGGACGGCAGCACCCCATTGGCAAAGGGGGGCGCGCCCATCCACGCGCGCTTCTTCGGGCAGTCCTCGTTTGCAACCTATTCCCTGGCGGATGAAGCCAGCGCCGTCAAAGTGCCCGCGGATGTGCCCCTGGAGCTGTTGGGACCTCTGGGCTGCGGCATACAGACCGGTGCGGGCGCGGTCATCAATTCACTGCGCGTGGGGCCGGGCCATTCGCTCGCTGTCTTCGGCACCGGCGCAGTGGGACTGAGCGCGGTGATGGCGGCAAGGCTGGTCGGTGCTGCACGCATCATTGCCATCGATGTCGTGCCTGCGCGGTTGGCTCTGGCACGTGAGCTGGGTGCGACCGACACGCTCGACTCCTCTTTGGGCGATGCCGGTCAGGCGGTGCGCGAGCTGACCCGCACGGGCGTGGATTTCACTTTCAACACGACGCGCTCCGCGGCGGTGTTCTCGCAGTCGATGGCTTGCCTCGCGCCGCGAGGGATTGCCGGCTTTGTGGCTGCGCCCCTGGAGCCCTGGACTCCGGAGATGTTTCACATCCTGGCCGGCGGCCGCACGCTGCGCGGGATCCTCGGCGGCGACAGCACGCCACGGCTGTTCATCCCGTTGCTGATCGAGTATTTCCGGCAGGGTCGGCTGCCCTTCGATCGGCTGATCCGCTTCTATCGTTTCCAGGACATCGAGCAGGCGTTTTACGACCTGGAGAAGGGCACGACCATCAAAGCCGTGCTGCGCATGTAAGCGCCCCCAGCGCGATCAGGAGATGACCATGAACTCAGAGGCCGAAGTGCGGGAGCTCCTGGCGCGCGTGCAGCGCCTGGAGGACACACTCGAGATCCAGAAGCTGCAGTCGAAGTACGCTCACTACCTGTTTACCCAGCAGTTCGAGCGGGTCTTCGCCGAGTGCTTCGCCAGGAATCTGGCCGACGTCTCGGTCGAGTTCTCCGACAGCGGGGTGTATCGCGGCGTGGATAGTGTGCGTTCGCTTTATCGGGCGTTCGAGGTGACTCGGGAGATTCCCGGGTTCTTCATCCTCCACATGACCGTCAACCCCTACATCGAGATCGCTCGCGACGGCCGCTCTGCGCGCAGTCACTGGCTGTCGCCCGGGTGCGCGGGCTCGAATACCTCGGCCTCCTGGATCTGGGGCCCGTGCTATGTCGACTATGTGAAGGAGGACGGGTCGTGGCGCATCGCGCACACCAACCTCGCACCGCTGTTCCGCAACCGGTACGAGACGAGTTGGGCGGAAGCGAAGGATCACGGCAGCGTACGCGGCCCGCTGTCCGTCAAGCCTGACGAGCCCTCCACGGTCTACCGGCCGTACGACGAAGTAAAGACGGAACGTGATATCTTCAAGGGCCACCCGCGGCTGCCTGAGCCGTATTGATCTTTTGGCGAAAATTGCCTGCGGCAAGTTTCGCGGAGGCGAGGCCCTCAGCGAGCTCATGCGGCCGCCCCGGATGGGCCAGGCAAAAAGCGTGGTTTTTTTGCCTGGCCCATTTGGGCGGCGTGCCAACCAGTAGGTTTCCACATGAACAAGAACGACTTTCGGAATTACATCGATTGCTTCAATCGCGACGATTTTCCGGGTTTCTCCCGTTACTACACCGACGACGTGGTGCTGGAGCTGCCCAAGAAGGAGCTGCGCGGCCGGCAGGCGATCGTGGATTTCTACCGTGAGGTGAAGTCCAGGATTCGCGAGACGCTGCAGATCAACCAGATCGTCGCGGACGAAGAGGGGCTGGCCGCCGAGGTCGCCACGGAGTTCCACGCCCTGGAGGACTGGCCTGATTTCATCGTCGGCCCCATCCGCAAGGGCGAGTCCATCCACATCATCAGCATGGTGATGTATCGCTTCCGCGACGGTAAGTTCGCGCACATCAAGTCAGCCAGGGTGCGCAGGCTCTAGTTTCCACGGCGCGCCGTCACGGCAGGCCCGCGACCTCGACGCTCCAATGCGTGCGCCTCGCCCGGTCACGCCACAATTCATCACAACCCGACAGCGTCCTGCCGCAATCCCGCCATAGGCCGCACGGCCTCTTGAGCTGAACTGTATGCAAGCGCGGAACGAGAGGTTCCGCTCATACACCAGCCAAGAGGATACGACTATGAGCATCCAGACCCCCAAAGTGCGCGTCCGCACCCTCGGGCTCACTCTCGCGGCGGCCTGCGCGGCAGCCTTGCCCGTCCATGCCAACCAGCCGCCGGCCGGGCCTTCCCATCCGGCCTCCAAGCAGGAAAACATCGGTGTCGTTTCGGGCCTGGCGATCGGCGCCGTCATCGGCGGGCCGATCGGGGCTGTGATCGGCGGCGCCGCCGGCGCCGCGTTGGGCGATCACTATCACAAGCAGAAGGTGAAGAACGCGGAGCTCGCCGGAGATCTGTCCAAGAGCGAGACCGAGCGCACGGCCCTTGCGAAGAACGTCACCGATCTCAACGGCTCGTTGACGAAGTCGCAGGAGCGAGCCGGAGAGCTCGATCAGACCGTGAGCCGCACGGACCAACTGGAGACGGACGTCGGCTTTCGCACCGATGACGCCTCGATCGACACGAAGTCGATGTCCCCGCTGTTGAAGATGGGCGCACTGGCAGCGTCGATGCCGGACGTGAAAGTGCGTGTATCCGGGTATGCCGATCCACGCGGCTCCGCCAAGTACAACGAGGAGTTGTCCAAGCGGCGTGCGGAAGCAGTGGCCGCGGTTCTCGCTCAGGCGGGCATGTCCAACGACCAGCTGATCGTGGAGGCGCACGGGAAGTCCGAATCCACCTCCGCGGAGGGCGACATGGACAGCTATGCGCTCGACCGGCGTGTGACCGTGCGCCTCGAGCGCGCGGGGAATGCGTCAGTGGCGCAGGTAACGGCCCTCGACAGCCACTGATGGCCTGGATGGTGGCGGGCCCATCGGAAATTCCAAGGGCCGTGAGGGGTTGCGAGGCAGCTGCGGCAGGCTGCGGCGGGCAGGGAAGATCGCCGCAGCCCGGTGCGGACATGCATCGACGACGGTCTCGATCAAACATAAGATCAACGGCGGTGAAGCTGCGTCGCAGATTTGAGACGCTGCGCTTCACCAGACGGATGAGGCGTGAAATCGTAAGCCCGCTTACCGCAATCAGTGCGGGTGGAGGTCGCTATGGAAACTGTCACCATCGCGTCAACAAGGGGTTTTGCGCTGTCGGATATGGAGATCCTGGTCGGGAGTGCCATCGTCATCGCGGCAGTCGTGTGGATGGTGATTTCCGGCCTGAAGCATTTTCGCAGCAGCCGGCGCGCCCAACCTCGTGTTTGATGCACTCGGAACACCGGGGCGCGCTCGCTGAGTGAGCGTAGGCCCCGGTCGACCCGTGGTCGAGCAGTCCGCTGTCCACCCCCTCGAGGCCGCAGTTGAGCGCTCGTAGAGGGCCTTTCGGGGTTTGACGACGACTACAGCCCGCGCAGCACCTGCGCGAGCGTGCCGAACATCTGGTCGATGTGGGTTCGCTCGACGATCAGCGGCGGGGACAAAGCCAGAATATCTCCCGTCTGCCGGATGAGCAGCCCGCGCTCGAAGCACTGCACGTACACCTCGAATGCGCGCGTGCCCACCTTGCCCGGAATCGACTCCAGCTCCAGGCCCAGAATCAAACCATAGTTGCGGACGTCGATGACGTGCGGCAGGCCGCGCAGCGAGTGCGCCGCATCCTCCCAGTAGCGCGCCAGCGATTTCGCTCTCGTCAGCAGTCCCTCGCGCTCGTAGATGCCGAGCGTGGCGACACCGGCGGCGCAGGCCGTCGGATGAGCCGAATAGGTGTAGCCGTGGGAGAGCTCGATCGAGCCCTCCGGTCCCTGCATGAAGGCGTCGTAGATGGCCTTCTTGACGATGACTGCGCCCATCGGCACGGAGCCGTTGGTGAGTCCCTTGGCCGCCGTGATGATGTCGGGCGTCACGCCGAACTCCTGTGATGCGAACGGCGAGCCGGTGCGGCCGAAGCCGGTGATGACCTCGTCGAATATCAGCAGGAGGCCGTGCCGGTCGCAGATCTCCCGCAGGCGCTGCAGATAGCCGCGCGGCGGAATCAGCACGCCGGTGGACCCGGCGATGGGCTCGACGATTACGGCGGCGATGGTGGAGGCATCGTGCAGCGCGACCAGCCGCTCCAGCTCGTCCGCCAGATTGGCGCCGGTCTCCGGCTGCCCGCGCGAGAAGGCGTTCGCGGCGAGATTGTGCGTGTGGGGCAGATGGTCGACGCCCGGGATCATGGAGGCGGACCACATCTTGCGCACCGGGGAGATGCCACCGACCGAGATCCCCCCGAAATTGACACCATGGTAGGCGCGCTCGCGACCGATGAGCTTGGTGCGCGCGGCGTCGCCTCGCACACGGTGATAGGCCAGGGCGATCTTGAGGGCGGACTCGACCGACTCCGACCCCGAGTTCGTGAAGAACACGTGGTCCAGCCCCGCGGGCGCGATCTTCGCCACGGCATTGGCCAGCTCGAAGGCCAGCGGATGACCCATCTGGAACGGCGGCGCGTAGTCCATGGTCTCCAGCTGGTGGGCGACGGCCTCGGAGATCTCGCGCCGGCCGTGGCCGGCGTTCACGCACCACAGGCCTGCCACTCCGTCCAGGATCTGCCGCCCATCGGGCGTCCAGTAGTGCATTCCAGAGGCTTTCGCCAGGATTCGCGGGTGCGCCTTGAACTGGCGGTTGGCTGTGAAGGGCATCCAGTGCGCTTCGAGCTCGCTGCGGGTGGGGGTCTGGGTCGTCGGGGTGAGGGCCACGGTGGACATAGGGTTCGGCTCAGCTTGGTTGGCGTCGGGGCACGGTCAAAGGACCGCGGATGATAAGGAAAGTTGACAAGCCGGGCCACGGGGACCGACATTCGCGTCCACCCTTTGTCTTAAATATTGAACACCCTGGTCGATAATCATGGCGATCGACGTCGGAGCACGCCTGCGCACCGTGCGGACCACTTTCGGAATGTCCCAGCGGGAGCTCGCCCGGCGGGCCGGCGTCACCAATGGCCTGATTTCCCTCATCGAGCAGAATCGGGTCAGCCCTTCCATCAGCTCGCTGACAAAAGTGCTGGACGGCGTTCCGATGACCCTTGCCGAATTCTTCGCGCTCGACCTGACTGCGGTCCCGCAGGCATTTTTCGGCGCAGATGAGCTTGCGGAGGTCGGCACTGCCGAGGTCTCCCGCCGACTCATCGCCGCCAAGCGGCCAGCGCGGCAGCTAGCGGTGCTGCACTCCCGGTTCGCTGTGGGAGCCGCTACAGACGATGAGGGCGCGACGCGCGGCGAGGAGGGCGGTATCGTCGTTCGCGGCCGCATCGAGGTCACGGTGGGCGGGTCGACTCGCATCCTCGGTCCGGGAGAGGCCTATTACTTCTCCAGGCAGCTCCCGCACCGTTTTCGAAATGTCGGCCGCGAGGTATGCGAGATCGTCAGCGCCAGCGCGCCGGCGACCCTCTAGATAGCGCCGAGCCGACGGCGCGTCGGACCGCATCCGCTCCATCGAGCATCATTCGCAGGCGTCGCGACCATCGAAGCTCCATCGCATTTTCAGTTTCTTGCCAGCGCGCCGCGCGGCTTCGCCGACCTGCTGGCTCGTGAGCTGGCAGGTCTGGGCGCCGCGGAGGTGCGTGAACGGGCCTCGGGCGTTGCCTTCTCCGGGCCGCTGGCGGTCGGCTATCGCGCCTGCCTCTGGTCGCGGATCGCCAACCGCGTGTTTCTCGAGCTGGCGCAGTTCGAGGCGGCGGATGCGGATCAGTTTTATGCGGCCGCCCGCGCTCTGGACTGGTCGCGTCATCTCGGGCCCGGCGCGACGCTCGCGTGCGATTTCAGCGGCCGCCACCCGACGATCACGCATACGCATTTCGGCGCGCTGAAGCTCAAGGATGCGATCGTCGATGCGCTGCGCGACCAGGACGGACTGCGCCCCGACATCGATCTCGAGCGGCCGAGCGTGCGCGTTCACGCGCATGCTCACGGCGGCAACAGGATCACGCTGTCGCTCGACCTCTCGGGCGAGAGCCTCCACAGGCGCAGCTATCGAGGTGCCGCGGGTGAGGCTCCGCTGAAGGAGAACGTCGCCGCCGGCATTCTGATGCGCTCGGGCTGGCCTGAGCTGGCAGGCCGGGGGGCTCAGTTTCTGGACCCGATGTGCGGCTCGGGAACGATCGTGATCGAGGCCGCCCTCATGGCCGCCGATCGCGCTCCCGGCCTGGCCCGGGCGTATTACGGCTTTCTCGGCTGGCGTGGTCACGACGCTCGATTGTGGGCGGACATACTCGCGGACGCGGAGATGCGCGCGCGGGCACCTGTTCCGGCACTTGTCATCTGTGGATATGACAAGGACGCCTCTGCCATTCGCGCGGCACGCGAGAACGCGCAACGCGCCTGTGTCGACACGTTGGTGCAGTTTGAGGTGAAGACGCTCGCGCAGGCCGCTCCCTCTGAGGCTGCAGCCGGCCGCGTTGCGGCGCCGGAGGCCGAAGCGTCGCAGACCGAGGCGCCGCGGGCCGATCCGTCGCAGACCGAGGCGCCGCAGACCGATCCGTCGCAGACCGAGGCGCCGGACGTCGACGCGGCGGTTCCGGGCCTGCTGTGTGTCAATCCTCCCTACGGCGTCCGTCTCGAGGACCACGAGGCTGCCCGGGCCTTGCACCGTCAACTCGGCGCGGTTCTGCGCGAGCGATTCCAGGGTTGGCAGGCGGCCGTGCTCATCGGTGCACCGCAACTCGGAATGGAGCTCGGAATTCGCGCGCACCGAACTCATGTCGTGTGGAACGGGCCCATCGAGTGCCGGTTGCTGCGACTGAAAGTGGCGCCGGAGAGCGCGCGGGAGCCGGGCACCCTGTCGAAAGGGGCGGCTCAGTTTCGCGATACACCGGGCGCACGCATGTTCGCCAACCGCCTCGCGAAGAACCTGAAGCGTCTGCGGGGTTGGGCTGCCCGGCAGCGCATCGGATGTTACCGGCTCTACGATGCGGACATGCCGGAGTACGCGTTCGCGATCGATCTCTACCGTACCCTGGATCCGGAGGCGAGCTGGCTCTACGTCCAGGAGTACGCGGCTCCCTCTGAGATCGAGCTCGATGCCATCCGGCGCCGCCGCGGCGAGGCGATGTCGACATTGACGGATGTGACTGGCGTGGCGCCCGAGCGCATCCGCATGCGACTGCGGCGGCGGACAAGGCGAGGGGAGCAATACGACAAGGTCGACGACCAGGCGAGCTATCACCTCATCGAAGAGAGCGGCCTGCGCTTCCGCGTCAACTTCGACGACTACCTGGATACCGGGTTGTTTCTGGACCACCGCCTGACGCGGCAGCGTTTACGAGCGGCCGCCGCTGGCAAGCGCTTCCTGAATCTGTTTGCCTACACCGGCACGGCGACTGTGTATGCCGCTGCGGGCGGCGCGTCGCAGAGCACCACAGTCGATCTATCGAATACCTACCTCGACTGGGCGCGACGCAACCTCGCGTTGAATCGTCTGGATGGGAGTCAGCACCAATTCGTACACGCGGATTGTCGCGCATGGCTGCAGGAGGGTGCCGTCGGACCCTACGACCTCATCTTCCTGGATCCGCCCACGTTCTCGAACTCCAAGCGAATGGAGGGGGTGCTGGATATCGAGCGCGACCACGTCCAGCTGATCGAGGCCTGCGTGCAGCGGCTGGCCCCCGGCGGCCTGCTGGTGTTTTCGACCAATGCCCAGCGTTTCCGGCTGGACCCGTCACTGGCCGGACGGCTGGCGGTGCAGGACATCTCCGCAGCCACGATCCCGCAGGATTTTGCACGCAATCCACGAATCCACCGTTGTTTCGAGATCCGAGCTTTACAGTGAAACGGCGGTACGGTAGCGTGAAGCCATGTCCAGCTCGATCAAGAAGCGCAGCACGCTCAAAAAGCCCATCCCCGGGGCCCTGGAGCATTGCGCGCGCTGACACGAACGAGCCGCCAAGCGAATCCAAGAGGCCCCGCACTGACGGGGCCTCTGCGTTTTTGTGTTTCCTCATCAAGCAAGAGGCCGTATGCAACCGGGTAATTCATCCGCCGCCCCCGTCGTCGCCATCGTCGGCGCCACGGGTGCTGTGGGCGTGGAGCTGATCGAGTGTCTCGAGCGCCGGAAGTTTCCAATGTCCGAGCTGAGACTGTTCGCTTCGGCACGCTCGGCGGGCAAGAAGATGCCGTTCCGCGGCCAGCAGCTCAGCGTGCGTGAGCTGACGGAGGATAGTTTCGGCGGCGTCAGCATTGCGCTGTTCTCCGCCGGCGGCGGCACTTCCAAGCGCTTCGCCCCGATCGCCGCTCGGGCGGGCGCCGTGGTGGTCGACAATTCCTCCGCGTTCCGGATGGATGCGGGCGTTCCGCTGGTCGTACCGGAGATCAACCCGGAGGCGGTGCGGCAGCACAAGGGCATCATCGCCAATCCCAACTGCTCGACCATCATCTCCATCACGCCGCTGTGGCCGATCCACCGTCGCAATCCCATCAAGCGCATGATCGTCTCCACCTACCAGGCGGCCTCGGGAGCCGGCGCGGCTGCGATGGAGGAGCTGCGCGAGTCCACGCGGGCGTACCTGGAGGGCAAGTCGTATCAGAACACGGTGTTGCCGCACCCTTATGCCTTCAATCTCTTCAGTCACAACAGCAAGATGGATGCCGCCAACGGCTACAACGAGGAGGAGATGAAGGTCGTGCGCGAGACGCACAAGATCTTCGGCACCTCCGAGATCCGCATCGCCGCGACTTGCGTGCGAGTGCCGGTATTGCGCGCCCACAGCATCGCCATCAATTTCGAGTGCGAGCAGCCGATCACCCCGGCGCAGGTGCGGGAGATCTTGCACAGCGCCCCCGGCGTCAAAGTAGTCGATGATCTCGAGCACAACTATTACCCGATGCCGAAAGACGCTTCGGGACAGGACCCGATCCTGGTCGGCCGCATCCGTCAGGACATCAGCGATCCGAGCGGGCGCTCGGTGGCGATGTTCGTTGCCGGCGACCAACTCCTCAAGGGCGCCGCGCTGAACGCGGTGCAGATTGCGGAGCTGCTCTAACAAAGGAGCCGTGGATGCAACACTGCCGGATCGTCGCTCTGGGAATCGCTGTGGCACTCGCATGCCTGGCGGGCTGTACCTCTGCGCCGAAGCCGGCAGAGCACGCAGACCCGGCTGAGCGCGCCAAGCAGATCAAGCCCGCGCCACACCCGGCAGCCGAGCAGAGCGGCACGCCGCTGCTGGTGCCCCAGACGATCACGCTCAGGGGTCCCGCAAAGTTCAGTCGCGTGAGCGGAGCCTGCTACGTCGTGCGCGGCGAGGGCGGGCTGCCGGCTCAGGAAGGCACGGTCCTGCAGGACGGCGACGTGGTGGATCTGGGCAATGCGGGCGACAACGGCTCGGTGAGCATTCAGTCGGCAGCCAAGTCGGACCTCGTCCTGAAGCGCGACACCGGCCGGTTCTTCAAGCTCCAGATCCGGCCGTAAGGATCTACAACAGGTCCTTCAGCCGGTAATAGAGCATCGCGAGCACCAGCGCCGGACGACGCAGCAGCGCCCCTCCGGGGAAGTTGCCGTGTGGAATGGCGGCAAACACATCGAAGCGCTCCGCGGTTCCGGCAATGGCCTCGGCGACGAGCTTCCCGGCCACGCCTGCCAACGCGAGACCCTGACCTGAGAAGCCCTGCAGGAAGTACACGTCCGGCGTGAGTCGGCCGAAGTGCGGAGCTCGATTGACAGTGATGTCCACATACCCGCCCCATGAGTACTGAATGCGCAGGTCCGCCAACTGCGGGAACACGCGTAGCATCCGCGTGCGCGTCGCGCCGGGCGCATCGAACGAGGCGAGATCCGAATAGTTGACGCGACCGCCGAACAGAAGGCGGTGGTCCGCCGACAGCCGGAAGTAGTCCAGCACCCAGTTCATGTCGCTGACGGCGGCGTTGTTGGCGATCAGCCGGCGGGCACGCTCCGCCTGGAGTGGCTCCGTCGCCACGATGTAGGTGCTCACGCCGATGATCTTCGAGGTGAGCGCCGGAGCTACATCGCCCAGATAAACATTGCCGCACAACACGGTGAACCGTGAGCGCACCGAGCCGAGTGAAGTGCGGACGAGTGCCGGCGTCGCGTGCGTCGCAGGCGAGAGCGCCAGAGCGCGGGTGGACTCGAAGATCCTGACGCCGGCTCGCTCCGCAGCGGCGGCGAGTCCCAGTGTGTAGTTCAGTGGATGGAGGTGGCCGGCGTTCGAGTCGTACAGGGCGCCCGAGTAGCGTTCCGACTGAATGAGCGAGCGAACTTCGTCACGCGGCAGGTACCGCACGCTCTCGTAGCCATACTGCGAGCGCAGCTCTTCGACCTCCGCGAGCAACTCGTGCTCGTGACGAGGTTTGAGCGCGGTGAGCATGTGCCCGTCCGCCCAGTCACACTCGATGTGGTGCCTGGCGATCAGCTCCCGCACCAAGCGCAGCCCCTCGACCGAGATGTCCCAGATGGTGCGGGCTGCGGCTGGGCCGATGAGCCCGCGCAACTTGGCGAGGTCCGCGGCCACTCCCGGCAGAGCCTGGCCGCCGTTGCGCCCCGAGGCGCCCCAGCCGACCCGATGGGCTTCGAGCAACATGACCCGGTAGCCTCGCTCGGCCAGATGCAGGGCGGTGGAGCAGCCGGCAATGCCAGCCCCGATCACGCACACGTCGCAGTCGACGGTTCCGCGCAGCTCGGGCCGGGCGGGGGCGGGATGCGAGGAAGCCTCGTAGTAGGAGTGGGCTGCGCGCACAAGTGTTTAAGATATATGCACGCCGGGAGCTCCGGGGCTGGGAGCGGAGGATAACGAGGCCGCCACGGCCGGCGCAAATCACGCAACCCCTTGACCTGTCTGCCCGGATACACCGCCTCCGAAGGGCGGATAGACCGTCGCGGGAGGCCAGCGGGAGCCGCGCCAGGGAAGATTCCCCCCGGGGAGCTGTGGTCTAATATTCGCACCTGTAGCCAGATCCTGCCCCGACGTCTGTTTAAGATAATAGACGATCGGGCCTGAACCCGCTGTCATGGCCGCCACTCGCCCGCTCATAGGTATTCCCGCCGACCGCCGCATGATCGGCCTGCACCCCTTTCACGCCGTCGGCGAGAAATACGCCCAGGCGGTCCTGGAGGCGGCGGAGGCCGTGCCGCTGCTGATTCCTGCGATGGCGAGGGAGATGAACATGGACGAGCTCGTCGACCGGCTCGACGGCATCGTCTTTACCGGAAGCCCCTCGAACGTCGAGCCGCACCACTATCAGGGGCCGCCCAGCGCTCCCGGCACGCTGCACGATCCCGCCCGCGATGCCGTGACACTGCCGCTGATCCGCAAGGCGGTGAAGGCGGGCGTTCCGGTGATGGGGATTTGCCGTGGGTTCCAGGAAATGAATGTGGCCTTCGGCGGCACACTTCACCAGAAGCTGCATGAAGTGCCGGGCCACCTGGACCACCGGGACGACGACTCACAGCCGCTCGAAGTCCAGTACGGCCCCGCCCACGACGTGACGCTCGAGCCCGGCGGCTTGCTGCGTACGCTTGCGGGTACCGAGCGGTTACGGGTCAACTCCCTGCACAGCCAGGGTGTGGACCGCCTTGGCGCTGACCTCGCCGTCGAGGCGCGCGCCCCAGACGGTGTGGTGGAGGCGTTTCGCGTCGCACACGCGCAGCGCTTCGCCCTTGCCGTGCAATGGCACCCTGAATGGAAAGTCATGGATAACCCCTTCTCCCGTGTCCTGTTCGCGGCGTTCGGCGCAGCGAGCCGCGAGCGCGCGAAGGCGAGATGAAAGGTCCTGCATGCCCAGCGAGATACAGCAATTCTTCCGCGACCACGGCATTTCCGAGGTCGAGGCCATCATTCCCGACATGGCAGGTATCGCGCGCGGCAAGATCATGCCCGCAGAGAAGTTTGCCGAAGAGGAGGGAATGCGCCTGCCCGAGAGCGTCTTCCTGCAGACCGTGACGGGCGACTACCCGCCGGAGACCGGCGAGGCCATGAGTCCGGCCGAGATCGATATCGTCCTCAAAGCCGACACGAAGACGGTACGCCGCGTGCCGTGGGCGGCAGAGCCTACCGCACAGGTCATTCACGACTGCTTCTACTCGGACGGCCGCCGCGTGACCATGGCGCCGCGCCACGTTCTGCGCAACGTGCTGGAAATGTATGCGCAACGCGGCTGGGAGCCGGTGATCGCGCCTGAGCTGGAGTTCTATCTGGTCGAGCAGAACAAGGACGCGGACTACCCGCTGCGGCCCCCCGTCGGCCGCTCCGGGCGCGCCGAGCCGGGCCGGCAGTCCTACAGCATCGCCGCGGTGAACGAGTTCGATCCGCTGTTCGATGACATCTATCAGTTCTGCGAGGATCAGGACATCGAGATCGACACGCTGATCCACGAGGATGGACCGGCGCAGATGGAGATCAATCTCATCCACGGCTATCCGCTGGATCTGGCCGACCAGGCGTTCCTCTTCAAGCGCACGGCGCGCGAGGCGGCGTTGCGGCACAAGATCTACGCCACTTTCATGGCCAAGCCGCATGCCAAGGAGCCCGGCAGCGCCATGCACATCCACCAGAGCGTGGTCGATCGCAAGACGCGCAAGAACATCTTCAGCAACGCCGACGGGACTCCCTCGCCGCTGTTCTTCGCGCACATCGGCGGTCTGCAGAAGTACATGCCGGCGGCCATGGCGTTGTTCTGCGCGAACGTGAATTCCTACCGGCGGCTCACCCGCTACCTGTCGGCGCCGATCAACGTTCACTGGGGCTATGACAATCGCACGGCTGGGCTGCGTGTGCCGATGTCCAAGCCGGAGGACCGGCGCGTCGAGAACCGCGTTGGCGGTGCCGACGCCAATCCCTACATCGCGATCGCGGCATCGCTCGCGTGCGGGTACCTCGGCATGGTCGAAGGCCTGCAGCCCAGTGAGCCGATCACCGGCAGCGCCCACGACCTGCCATTCGGGTTGCCGCGCTCTCTAGATGAAGCGCTACGCGCCCTGCGCGAGTCGGAGCCATTGGTCAACTTGCTCGGCGAAGCGTTCGTGTCCGCCTTCACCATCGTGAAGGAAGCGGAGTACGAGGTGTTCCTCCAGGTGATCAGCTCCTGGGAGCGAGAGCACCTGCTGCTGAACGTCTGAGCGAGAGTCCTGCAAGCGATGATCAATCTGCTGCGCTCGGTCTGTCTCGGGCTCGTGTGCGCCGGCCTGCTGGCTGCGTGCGGAGGCTCCGCTCCCAATCCTTCCGCCGCGGCTTCGGGGCCCGAGGAGAAGGTCCTCAACGTCTACAACTGGTCGGACTACATCGAGCCCTCGGTGATCCCGCAGTTCCGCAAAGAGACGGGCATCAAGGTCAACTATGACGTGTTCGATTCGAACGAGGTCCTGGAGACGAAGCTGCTGGCCGGTCACACCAACTACGACGTGGTCGTGCCTTCGGGGCCTTTCCTGGAACGCCAGATCGCGGTCGGGGTCTATCGCAAGCTGGACAAAGCGCAGCTGCCGAACCTGAAGAACCTCGATCCCCAGGTTCAGCAGAGCGCAGCGCTCTACGACCCGGGCAACCAGTACGCCGTGGACTACATGTGGATCACTTCCGGGCCGGGGTACAACGTCGCCCAGATCAAGGAGAGAATGGCGGATGCGCCCGTGGACAGCTGGCGGATGCTCTACGATCCGGCGGTCGTGGCGAAGTTCAAGGATTGCGGCGTGACCATCCTGGATGCGCCGACCGAAGTGGTCGGCACCGTCCTGTTGTATCTGGGCAAGGACCCCAACAGCCAGTCCCCCGAGGATCTGCAGGCCGCGGAAAGAGTGCTGCTGGCAATCCGGCCCTACATCCGCTACATCCACTCCTCGCGCTACATCGACGACCTCGCCAACGGTGAGATCTGTCTGGCGCTCGGCTGGTCGGGCGACGTCAAGCAGGCGCACGATCGCGCGCACGAGGCCGGCAAGGGTGTGGAGGTGGCGTATTCGATCCCGCGCGAGGGCGCCATCAAGAACCTGGACATGCTCGCGATTCCGGCGGACGCGCCGCACCCGCGCAATGCGCACTTGTTTCTCAACTACCTGCTGCGCCTGGATGTCGCCGCGAAGAACTCCAACTTCCTCAAATACGCCAATGGCGACCTGCCGGACAACCCGCAGCTCAACCCCGCCGTCAAGCAGGATCCGGGGATCTATCCGCCTCCCGGCGTACAGGCGAAGCTGGTCCCCGAGAGGGCCAGGACACCGCAGTTCACGCGGTTGCTGAACCGCACCTGGACTCGATTCAAGACCGGCCAATGAGAGTGCGCTCGAGCGTGTCATTCCCGTGAGCTCCGCCGCACGTCCGCAGAGCGAGGAGTGCTATGTCCGCATCGCCGGGGTCAGCAAGCGCTTTGGCGACTTCATGGCCGTGGACGAGGTCTCCCTCGACGTGCGGCGCGGGGAGATCTTCTGTCTGCTGGGGGGGTCCGGCTCGGGCAAGACGACGCTGCTGCGCATGCTCGCAGGCTTCGAGACTCCCTCCGCGGGCACGATCCACATCGACGGGCAGGACATGAGCGCCGTGCCGCCGTATCAGCGCCCCGTCAACATGATGTTCCAGTCCTACGCGTTGTTCCCGCACATGACGGTGGAGAAGAACGTGGCTTTCGGGCTGGAGCAGGAGAACCTCGACCGCACGCAGATCCGCCGGCGGGTCGGGGAGATGCTCGAGATCGTGAAAATGGGCGCGTTCACGGCACGCAAGCCGCATCAGCTCTCCGGTGGCCAGAGGCAGCGTGTGGCGCTCGCGCGGGCGCTGGTGAAGCGGCCCAAGCTGCTGTTGCTGGATGAGCCGTTGGCGGCCCTGGACAGAAAGCTGCGCGAGCACACGCAGTTCGAGTTGCTCAACATCCAGAAGCAGCTTGGTGTGACATTCATGGTCGTGACCCACGACCAGGAGGAGGCGATGACCCTGGCCACCCGCATGGGCGTGATGAATCACGGCAAGATCGTGCAGGTGGGCACTCCGGCCGACATTTACGAGTCCCCGGCGACGCGGTTCGTCGCCGACTTCATCGGCTCGGTGAACCTGTTCGAAGGGGAGGTGCTGGAAGGCATGCCCGCCGGCGTTCGCTCGAGCGAGCTCGGGGCGGTGACACCGGTCGCCCGGGGCGTCGCCGTCACATCCGGAGCCACTGCCTGGGTGGCGCTGCGCCCGGAGAAGATCCGCATCGGCAAGGCCCCTCCGCAGGCCGATGAGCCCGGTGTCCGCGGGCGTGTCACGGAAGTCGCCTACCTGGGTGACCTGTCGGTGTACCTGGTGCGGATCGAGTCCGGAAGAGTGCTGCGTGTGACGCGACCGAACGTCATCCGTGCGCCCGAAGATCGCATTGCCGGCGGCGAGGAGGTGTACCTGTCGTGGCACGCCTCCAGTGCGCTGGTGCTCACACAGTAGGATTGCGCACTGCATGTCTGGCTCTCCGGGAAAGCGGATCGTGGCGGGCGTCCCCTCGTTGTGGCTGCTGGTGCTGTTCGCGATCCCCTTTCTCATCGTTCTGAAGATCTCCTTCTCCGAGGTGCGGCTGGCGATGCCGCCGTATTCGCCGCTGCTGGAGAACGGGCGCCTGCAGCCGCACCTGTCGAACTACGCCTTCCTGTTCACCGATCCGCTGTACGTACGCTCCTTGCTCTACTCGCTGAAGGTAGCCGCCGTCTCGACGCTGTTGTGCATCCTGATCGGCTATCCGATGGCGTACGCGATCGCGCGCTCCGGTGCGACCGCACGCAACGCGCTGCTCATGATGATCGTCCTGCCTTTCTGGACCTCATTTCTGCTGCGCGTGTATGCGTGGATGGGTCTGCTGAAGAACGACGGCGTGGTCAACAACGTGCTCATGTACCTCGGCCTCATTCACCGGCCCCTGGTCCTGCTCAACACGGATTTCGCCGTGTACATCGGCATCGTGTATTCATACCTGCCGTTCATGATCCTGCCGCTGTATGCGAATCTGGAGAAGCACGATGTGACGCTGCTGGAGGCAGCGGCGGACCTGGGGGCTCATCCGTTCGCCGTGTTTCGGCGGATCACCTTGCCGTTGTCCCTGCCGGGAATCGCCGCCGGATCGCTGCTGGTGTTCATCCCGGCCGTCGGCGAGTACATCATTCCCTCGCTGCTCGGCCGCAGCGATCAGCTCATGATCGGTCGAGTGTTGTCCGATGAGTTCTTCGAGAATCGCGACTGGCCGGTGGCGAGCGCCGTGGCGATTCTCATGCTGCTGTTGCTCGTCGTGCCGATCATGCTGCTCCAGCGGGTCGAGCGGCGCACGCTCGAGGCGGCGAAATGAGATCGCCCGGCATCGTTCCACGCACGGCGTTGGTTTGCGGGCTCATCTTCCTGTACGTGCCGATCCTGTCGCTCATCGTGTTCTCGTTCAACAACTCACGCCTGGTGACGGTGTGGGACGCGGCGCGTTCCCCGACACTGCGGTGGTATGGGGAGTTGCTGGCGAATGCGCAGATCCTGGGCGCCGCCGGGCTGTCGATCCAGATCGCGGCAATCTCCGCCTGCGGCGCCGTGGTGCTCGGGACCCTCGCGGGGGTCACCCTGGCGCGCTTCGGCCAGTTCCGCGGGCGCACGCTGCTGTTGGGCATGACGACCGCTCCGCTGGTCATGCCGGAAGTGATCACCGGGCTGTCCCTGTTGCTGTTGTTCGTCGCGCTCGAGCAGGTGATCGGATGGCCGCGGGGGCGGGGAATGCTTACGATCACGCTTGCTCACGTCACGTTCTCGATGGCTTATGTCACGGTGGTGGTACAGTCGCGGCTGGCTGGTTTCGATGAGTCCCTCGAAGAGGCGGCTATGGATCTCGGCGCGCGTCCGCTGAAGGTATTCTTGCGCATCACCTTGCCTTTGATCGCACCGGCTCTGCTGTCGGGGTGGCTGCTGGCGTTCACGCTCTCCTGGGACGACCTGGTCATCTCGCAGTTCGTGGCCGGGCCGGGCTCGAGCACCCTGCCGATGGTGATCTTCTCCAAGGTGCGCCTCGGTGTGAGTCCCGACGTGAATGCGCTCGCGACGCTCATGGTGCTGCTGGTCAGCACCGGAATCGCCGTGGCCTCGGTGTGGATGAGATTTCAGAGCCGGCGGCGGGCACGCGACCTGCAGCTCGCAGCGGCTGCCAACGTTTGAAGAGCGTTCGTCTATGACTCGCACAGTAATGGGCATCGATGTCGGCGGCTCCTCGGTCAAGGCCGGGCTGGTCGATGTCGATTCCGGCCGCCTGCTCGGCGAGCTGATCTCCGCGCCGACACCCCAACCGGCGGCCCCGCCGGGGGTGATGCAGGTCGTCGCCGCCCTTGCGGACCGGCTTCCCGGGGCGCAAGGGCCCGTGGGCCTGGCCTTTCCGAGCGTGGTGAAATCCGGTCGCGTGCGCACGGCTGCGAATATCGACCAGGCCTGGCTCGGCCTGGACGGGGCGGCGCTGGCAGAGCGCACTCTGCGACGGCCGGCCGTAGTCTTGAACGATGCGGACGCCGCGGGCATCGCCGAGATGCGCTGGGGCGCGGGCCGTGGAGTCGCTGGCACCGCCATCATGCTGACGTTCGGCACCGGCATCGGGACGGCTTTGTTCATCGAGGGCCGGCTGTTTCCCAACACCGAGCTGGGGCATCTGGAGTTGCACGGCATGGACGCGGAGAAGTGGGCCTCCGCTCACGTCAAGACCGCTCTGAAGCTCGACTGGCCAGCGTGGATAGACCGTGTGAACGACTACCTCGCGCGCATGCACGCCCTTTTCTGGCCGGACGTATTCATTCTCGGGGGCGCCGTGAGCCAGGACTTCGAGCAGTTCGCTTCCTTGCTGCGCTCTCCGGCGGAGATCCGGCCGGCGCATTTCGCCGGGCAGGCGGGTGTGATCGGTGCGGCGTTGGCCGCTGCAGAGTGAGCCATGTCGACATTCCCTCGTAGCAAGTTGCCTGATGTCGGGACCACGATCTTCACGGTCATGTCGCGCCGAGCGCGTGAGCTGGGCGCGTACAACCTGGGGCAGGGGTTCCCGGACTACGACATCGATCCGCGATTGACCGAGCTGACGATGGCCGCCATGGCGGCAGGTCACAATCAGTACGCGCCGATGGAAGGCGTCATGGAGCTGCGCGAGCGCATCGCGCAGAAGCTGCAGACTTCCTACCGCCTGAGCGTCGATCCGGAGACGCAGATCACGGTGACGTTGGGCGCGACCGAAGCCATCTATTCGGGCATCCAGGCCGTCGTCGGCCCCGGCGACGAAGCCATTGCATTCGATCCCGCCTACGACTCCTACGAGCCGGCGGTGCGACTGGCCGGCGGCCGCTGCATCCGTTTGCCTCTGCTGCCGCCGCGGTTCCGCTTCGATTGGGATCGGGTGCGCGCCACCATCACTGCGCGCACCCGGCTGATCCTTTTCAACACACCGCACAATCCGGCCTGTACGGTGGCCACGCGCGAGGATTTGAACGCCCTGGCAGAGCTCATCCGCGACCGCGACATCCTGGTGATGTCGGATGAGGTGTACGAGCACGTTTTATACGACGGCCACACTCACCATTCGGTCCTGAGCCATCCGGAGCTGCGCGAGAAGAGCTTTGCCGTGTTCTCTTTCGGCAAGACGCTCCACGCGACCGGAGTTCGGGTCGGGTACGGGGTCGCCACGCCGGTGCTGACGCGTGAGCTGCGCAAGGTTCACCAGTTCAACACCTTCAGTATCGCCAACCCGCTGCAGCACGCGATCGCCCGTTATCTGGCCGAGAAGCCGGATGTCTGGCGCAACCTGCCGGGGTTCTTCCAGGCCAAGCGCGACCGGCTGATCCGCGCGCTCGGTCCCGCGGGGCTGCAGATCCCGCCGGCGCAGGGCACGTTCTTCCAATTGCTGGATTTCAGCGAGCTGGCTCCTCCGGGCGACATCGCCTTCGCCGAGAAACTGCTCACCGAGGCGGGTGTCGCGACGATTCCTCTGTCGCCCTTCTACGAGCAGCCGCCGCCGCTGCAGGTGGTGCGGATGTGCGTGGCCAAACAGGATGCGACACTGGATGCCGCGGCCGAGCGCATCAACGAGTTCGCAGCGAAGCTGCGCAAGGGAGGCGCCCAGTGAGCTCCCTGCGTGTCACGCTCGTTCAACAGCCGCTCACCTGGCAGAACCCGAGCGCCAATCGCGACGCATTCGAGGCTCTGTTGGCTCCGCTGGCGGGACAGACCGATCTCATCGTCCTGCCCGAAACTTTCACCACCGGCTTCAGCATGGAGGTGAAGCGGATCGGTGAGCCGGCGGGCGGCCCCACGACACACTGGATACGCGCGCTCGCCGACAGGCTCGATGCGGTGATCACCGGAAGCGTCGTCACGGAGGAGGGCGACAATTACTTCAATCGCCTGCTGTGGGCCATTCCCGGCGGCGAGCTGCGTACCTACGACAAGCGTCATCTGTTCCGGATGGGTGGCGAGAATCAGCACTTCACACCGGGCCGCGCGGCGTGGTCGCTGGAGTGGCGCGGCCTGCGGGTGTGTCCGCTGGTCTGCTATGACCTCAGATTCCCCGTGTTCAGCCGGCGGCGCCCGCAGCTGGACTACGACGTGCTCGTCTATGTCGCCAACTGGCCGGCCGCACGCTCATATGCCTGGAGTCAGCTCCTGAAGGCGCGCGCCATCGAGAATCAGGCCTTCGTCGTCGGCGTCAATCGCGTCGGCATCGACGGCGTGGGCGTGCCTCATTCCGGGGACAGTGTGGCCCACGATTTTCTCGGCATGCCGCTCGCCTCGCTCGGCGCTACTGCGGGGGTTGCGACGGTGACGCTCGACGGCGCCGCGCTGCGCGCCTTCCGGGAGAGATTTCCCGCGCAGCTCGACGCAGACTCCTTCACTCTGGACAGCTGATGAAAAAGCCGACGCGAGTCAACCACCCACCGGGCATCGAGCTGCCGGCCGACAATCATGCGGTGGTCGCACCGATCTATCAGACCGTCAAGTTCGAATTCGACAGCGTCGAGGAGACCGAGCGTTTCCTGCGAGGCGAGCGCCCGGGCTTCTTCTATACGCGCGCCTCCAATCCGACCACCCGGCAGCTGGAGTTGCTGCTCGCGGAGCTGCAGGGGCGCGAGGAATGCCTGGTCACGGCCTCCGGCGTCGGGGCCATCTCGCAGGCGCTGCTGGCGCTCACCAAGCAGGGCGACCACATCCTCTGCTTCATCGAGACCTACAACCCCACGCGCTATCTCGTCCGCCGCTTTCTGAGCCGCTTCGGCGTCCGGCACACCATGCTCTCCATCGAGGACCTGGCCGGCGTGGAGCGTGTGCTCGCCTCGACCCCGACGCGGCTGATGATCTTCGAGAGCCCTACCAACCCGGTCACGAAGATCGCCGACATCCCCGCGCTGACGCGTCTGGCCAAGAGCGCCGGAGCGCTCACCCTGATGGACAACACCTTCGCCGGATTCCACCAGCACGGCGAATACGACATCGACCTGTATATCCACAGCCTGACCAAATACGCCTCCGGCGCCGGGGATGTCATGGGCGGTGCCGTCATCGGCCGCGGCGAGCTGATTCGCGGCCTGCGCACCGACTTCGGTGTCATCGGCGGCACGCTCGATCCGCACGCGGCGTTTCTAATTCTGCGTGGCCTGAAGACCTACTTCGTGCGCTATCAGGCGCAGTGTGGCAGTGCGCAGCGCGTCGCCGAATTCCTTGCCGCTCACCCGGCCGTGGCCCGCGTGCACTACCCGGGTCTGCCGACTCATCCGCAGCACGCACTGGCGCGCGCGCAGATGAAGGACTTCGGCACCATCGTGACGTTCGATCTCAAGGGCGGTGCCGTGGCGGGCGAGCGCTTTGCGGATGCCCTCAAGCTGTTTGCGCTGGCTGCCAGCCTCGGCTCCACCGAGTCGCTGGTCGTGGCCCCTCAGATGATGCGCGGCAGGGATCTGACGCCCGAGCAGCTGGCCGTGTCGGCCGTGACCGAAAGCACCGTGCGGCTGTCCATCGGGCTCGAGGATGCGGACGATCTGTTGGAGGACGTGCGTCAGGCGCTGGCGGCCGCCGCGCCCTGAGCTTGCGGTAGCGCGTCGGTTCTACGGCGGCAAGCTCGCTGCGGCAAGCCGTCGAGCTAGTCGAAATCCGTCGGCAGGTCTCGCTGGCGCTGGTGCTCGAACATCCTCTCGATCTGACCGCGTGTGACGCGCCCGGGGGACAGCTCCGGAAGGGAGTCCACGGGGAAGAACTGGACCGCATCCGTCTCGTTGCTGGTCTTCGCTTCGCCCCCGGTCAGCTCGCACAGAAACAGCAGTTTGTAGATGTGGTACATCGAGGGTGGGTGCGGGTGGCGCTGGCGGTCGAAGAGGGCGGCGAGCTTCACCGGACGGGCGCGGAAACCGCTCTCTTCGTAGATCTCCCGTGCGACCGCCCCGGAAGGGGTGTCGTTGATGTCGACCCAACCTCCGGGCAACGACCACTTGCCATCCGAGCGCTCGCGCACCAGCAGGATCCCCTCATCCTTGAATACGGCACCGCGCACATCGACCTTCGGTGTGACATAGCCGGAGTCGTATTTCCAGAGTGACTTGATCTCTTCGAGCGGCCGGCCGAGCTCGTCCGAGACGATCGAGTCGGCCAGCGCCTGCAGCTTCTCGTAGCGCTCGCGATCGAATTCGTCGCGGGTGAACAGCAGCCCGTTCTGGGCGATGGCCCGCACCTTGCGGGCCCAGTCGAGGACGTTCATGGCAGCGCCCGGCGGCTCCTGCAGGGTGTTCCGGTCATGCTAGCATGCAGCGGCCCAAATCTTTGGCCGAACGCCCATGTCCGACCTCGCCAACAACAGTGCCACAGCCGGGGGAGCCAGACGCTCGCTGCTACGCAATCTGCTCGCCGTGCGTCCCCCGGACCCGCCCGGGCAAGCGGAGGCGGGCCGGCTGAAGCAAGTGCTGACGGCCCGTGCGCTCACGGCGATCGGGCTCGGTGCCACCATCGGGACAGGCATTTTCGTCCTGACGGGGCAGGTTGCCGCGCAGCACTCCGGGCCTGCCGTGACGATCTCACTCCTGATCGCCGCCTTCGGAAGCGGCCTTGCTGCGCTGTGCTACGCGGAGTTCGCGACCTTCCTCCCCGTCCCTGGCAGCGCCTACAGCTATGCGTATGCGACGCTCGGCGAAGCCGTCGCGTGGTTCATCGGGTGGAATCTGTTGCTGGAGTATGCGCTGTCCGCCTCGGCGGTCGCCGTCAGCTGGTCAGGTTATGTGATGAATCTGCTCGGGGACGCGCGCATCCATCTCCCCGGCCTCCTGGTCAACGCGCCGCTGGAGAAGATGCCCGACGGGCATCTGGCAGTGACGGGCGCGATCATCAATTTCCCGGCAGTGCTCATCGTCGCCGCCATGAGTTGGGTGTGCTACGTAGGCGTGCGCGAGTCTACCGGCGCGAACACCATCATGGTGACCCTCAAGGTCGGCATCATCGTGGTGGTCATCCTCGCGGGCCTGCAGTTCGTCAATCCCGGGAATTGGCATCCGTACGTGCCCCCCAACACCGGCAAGTTCGGCGAGTTCGGTTGGAGCGGCGTGTTGCGCGGCGCGGCCATCATCTTCTTCTCCTACGTCGGCTTCGACACGGCCTCCACGACTGCGCTCGAGGCGCGCAATCCGCAGAGAGATCTGCCGCGCGGCATCATCGGAGCACTGGTGATCTCGGCGATTCTGTACGTGGGCATGTCGGCGGTCATGACGGGAATGGCCTCGTATACCAAGCTCAATGTGGATGCGCCCGTGGCAGTGGCGCTGGATCAGCATCCCGCATTGGGGTGGCTCGCCATTCCGGTGAAGGTCGGGATCATCGCCGGCATGACCTCGGTGATTCTCACCTCCCTGCTCGGCCAGCCCCGCATCCTGCTGGCGATGGCCGATGATGGCCTGCTGCCCCCGTCCGTCAGGAAGTGCCATCCGCGCTACAAGACCCCGAGCGTTGCAACGATCTGGACGGGCATCATCGCCGCGCTGTTCGCCGGCATCTTTCCGCTGGATGTGCTCGGGGAGCTGATCTCGATCGGGATTCTGCTGGCATTCGCAGTCGTGTGCATCGGTGTGCTCGTGCTGCGTCACACACGTCCGAACGCGCCCCGTCCGTTCCGCGTTCCGTGGGCGCCCGTGACGTGCGTGCTCGGGACGGTGGTGTGTCTGGGGACGGCGCTGTTTCTACCGGTCGACACCTGGTGGCGACTGTTGATCTGGACCATCGTCGGCTTCTCCATCTATGCCCTGTACGGCTACCGCCACAGCCGCCTGCGTCGATGACTCGAGCGCTCACCACGACACCCGCCGCGGATGGTTTCTGGATGCCCGGCGAGTTCGAGCCGCATGCGGGCTGCTGGATGCTCTGGCCGGAACGCGCCGACAACTGGCGCGAGGTTGCCTGGCCGGCGCAGCAGGCGTTCGTGCGTATCGCGGCGGCAATCGCGCAATTCGAGCCCGTCAGCGTCGGTGTGTCGCGCAAGCACTTCGAGGATGCGCGGGCGTTGCTTCCGGAGCCGATCCGCGTCGTCGAGATGTCGCACGATGACTGCTGGATGCGCGATGTCGGGCCGACCTTCGTAGTCAACTCGCGCGGCGCGGTTCGGGGTGTCGACTGGCAGTTCAACGCCTGGGGCGGCCTGGAGGGCGGTCTGTACTTCCCGTGGGACCAGGACGATCTGGTCGCGCGCAAGGTGCTGGAGATCGAAGCGCGCGACCGCTATCGCGCACCCATGGTCAACGAGGGCGGCGCGATTCATACGGACGGTGCGGGCACGGCGTTAGTGACTGAGCAGTGTCTGCTGAATCGCAATCGCAATCCTGCGCTGGACCAGAGCGCGATCGAGGCGCGGTTGCGCGCCTATCTGGGCGTCGAACGTGTCATCTGGCTTGGCAAGGGCGTGGTCAACGACGAGACCGACGGCCATATCGATAACCTCGCGTGCTTCGTTCGTCCAGGGGAGATCGTCCTGACCTGGACCGACAACGAGCGCGATCCGCAACACGCGATCTCACTCGATGCGTGGGAACGGCTCAACGACGAGCGTGATGCGAGCGGCCGGCGGTTGAAGGTGCACAAACTGCCGGCCCCGCGGCCGTTGTTCATATCCGAGCGCGAGGCCGCCGGGGTCATCACGCGCGAGGGGACCAGGCCACGCAGGGCTGGTGAGCGCCTGGCGGCGAGCTACGTCAACTTTTACATTGCCAACGGCGGCATCCTCATGCCGCTGCTCGATGCTCGCAGCGATCGCGCCGCCGCCTCCAAGCTCAAACGGTTGTTTCCCGATCGCCGGGTGGTGGGCGTGCCGGCCCGGGAGATCCTGCTGGGCGGCGGCAACATCCACTGTATTACGCAGCAGGTACCGGCCGCGGGGTTGCGCCGGCGGCGGGAAAAAGTGGTCGCTGCTTAACGTTCCTCGCGTGAAATCCGTGGCGGCAGTCACAGTCCCGGCGGGGCCCTGTCGCCTGTCTGGCATGGAGATTGTTAACTGTCGGTAATCGCAGCCGTCGTGCTGTGCCGACAGGGATACCAGCCTTGCGGGCACGGTAGGGTACGGTCCCCGATCCGCGCATTTTTCCGCGAGCACTCATACTGTGGATACGCTTCGTTCCTCCTTGGTTGCAATCCTCGCCGCGTTCTTCTGCTTCGCGTCGACGGGTGCGGCCGCCGTCAGCAACGAGACAAATCCGGTGCTGCGCCAGCCTGCTGCCAGCGCTCCGAGCCAACTGCACCGGGTGCTGGTGAAGTTGCGTGCGAATGCACAGTCGGCGTCCGGCCGGGCCCAGGTCAAGATCGCTGCGGGAGCGACTCGCGATGCGCAGGTGCAGGCGCAGGCTCTCGCGCAGGCGCAGGCTCTCGCGACCCGCGTGCATCTGACTTTGAAACAGTCGCGGGAGATCACGACGGGCCTGCACGCCATGCAGGTGCAGCCGGGCCCCGGTGAGTCCATCGCCGACACTCTGGCCCGCCTGCAGGCCGATCCGTCCGTCGAATACGCCGTCGCCGACGAGCGCCGCTATCCGCTTGCGCTCCCCAACGATCCGTTGTTCACCGGTCAGTGGTACCTGCAGAACACGCAGCCCGCGGCCATCGACGCGCAGACGACGTGGGACACGACGACCGGACGCAGCGACCTGGTGATCGCGGATGTCGACACCGGCATTCGCTACGACCACCCGGACCTGAAGTCTGCGACGCTCAATCGGCTGCTGCCGGGCTACGATTTCATCTCCGATCCGGCGGTCGCCAACGACGGCGACGGCCGCGATCCCGATGCTTCCGATCCGGGCGACTGGGTCGCCTCGAGCGATCTGCAGAACCCCACCTTCGCCAACTGCACCGTCGGTAACAGCTCGTGGCACGGGACGCGCGTCGTGGGCATCCTCGGGGCCATTGCCAACAACGCCACGGGCGTTGCCGGGATCACCTGGCAAGGGAAGATTCTGCCGGTGCGGGCGCTCGGCAAATGCGGCGGCCTCGACTCGGACATCCTGGATGGGATGCGCTGGGCGGCGGGGTTGCACGTCAACGGCGTGCCTGACAACCCGACTCCGGCACAGATCATCAACCTGAGCCTCGGTAGCACCGGCTCCTGTACGGCCGCACAGCAGCAGGTCATCAACGAGCTCGTCTCCGACGGCGTACTCATCGTCGTGTCGGCGGGCAACGAGGGTGGCCCGGTCGACTCGCCGGCCAATTGCAATGGCGTGGCCGGGGTCGCCGGTTTGCGCAACGTCGGCACGAAGGTCGGTTTCAGCAGCCTTGGTCCCCAGATCGCCCTGAGCGCTCCCGGTGGAAACTGCGTGAACACCACCGGCGCTTGTCTATTCTCGCTCGACACCACCAGCAACACCGGTACGACCGTGCCGGGGGCGAGCACCTATACAGATCAGATCAACCCCAATCTGGGCACGAGCTTTTCCGCGCCGATGGTGTCGGCGATTGCCGGGCTGATGATGAGCGTCAATGGCAACCTGATGCCGAGGCAGCTCATTGCGCGGCTACGCGAGGGTGCCAAGCCGTTTCCCGTATCGTCGGATTCGAGCGTGCCGACCTGTCACGTGCCCTCAGGGTCCTCGGACCTCCAGACCGCCGAGTGCAACTGCACCACCCAGACCTGCGGCGCCGGCATGGCCAACGCCTATGGAGCAGTCAACGCGGCCCTGCGGCCAATCGCCGCGGTCGCGGTGCCTGCGAGCGTTTCTGCCGGGCAGAACGTGGTGCTGCACGCCTCTGGCAGCGCCGCCGCCTGCGGGCACTCGATCTCGAGCTATGCGTGGACCAATCTGACGACTCAGGATCCGATTCAGGGAGCCAACACGTCGACCGCTACCGTGGTGGCTTCGGGAAACTTCACGGTACGTGTCACAGTGACCGACGATGCGGGTCGTCAGGACACTGCCGATGTGGCTATTTCCACGACCTCGACAACCACGACCGCCCCAGCCGTCGCCTCCAGTGCCTTGGGGTGCCCCAAGCCCATTTCTGTCGCTATCAATCCGACGAGCGCGAGTGTCGAGGTGAGCGGCGGCACGCAGGCGTTCTCGGCGAGCGTTGCCAACTCGCTGGACTCGACAGTGACCTGGCAGGTGAACGGCGTCGCCGGTGGTAGCGCGAGCACCGGTGAGATTTCCGCTGGAGGTGTCTATACGGCACCGACCGCCGTGCCGTCGCCGGCAACCGTGACGGTCACCGCCGTGTCCAACGCGGACACCACGAAAACCGCGTCGGCCCAGGTCACCGTGACGCCGATGATCGCGGTCGCGGTCAGCCCGGCAAGTCCGAGCGTCGCCGTATCCGCGACTCAGCCGTTTTCGGCGACCGTCATGAATTCCGCCAACTCCGCCGTGACTTGGCAGGTAAACGGCGTTGCCGGCGGCAACGCGACGGTGGGAACGATTTCCAGCGCTGGCGCGTACACGGCTCCGGCGGCCATTCCTTCGCCGGCTACGGTCACTGTGACTGCGGTGTCAGCTGCCGATACCGCCCGTACGGGATCGGCACAAGTGACGATTACGCCAGCGGCGAGCGCCGCTACATCGGCGGGCTCCGTCAGTGGCGCTGCAGGCGGCACCTCCGGCGGTGGCAGTTCCGGCGGAGGCGACATGGATGCCCTGACGCTGCTCGCGGTAGCCTTGGCGACCGGTGCAGGGGTGTGGCGCAGGAGGCGGGTTGTTTGACGGGCTTGCGAGGGGCGCCTCTCACTGAGGTTGCGTCGCTGTTGGGGCGTTGGGGGACGCTTTTTCTGTTGGTGTCGCTGGCGGCGTGCGCGACCGGCGCGTCCGCGCCCGCGGCCCCGGCTGCTCCTTCTGGCAACCGCGCCGCTGGCTGCACTCTTCGTGTGATCGTGTCCTTCGCTCCGGGTGGCGCGCCGAGCTCGCCCGATGCGTCTTTCCTGCGCGAGCTCTCGAGCGCGACTCGCGTCGAACTGACCTACGTGCGCTCGTTGACTCCCGCTTTGCACGTTTTGGTGCTCAGGGCCGATGACGCAGACGATCCGGATTGCCAGCGGGCCCTGGCGAGACTCAGATCAGACCCGCGCGTACGTTCAGCTGACATCGACCAGAGGCGGCAGCCGCAACGGTGACGGTTGTGTGGCGGCGGCCCCCGCGCCCGCACGCCGGGCCCGCACGCAGCCCGGCCCACAGGCCGCCGAGTCAGAGGGCCCGCTCAGACGAGGCGGGCGGCGGCGTCCAGCCAGGTTTTCTGAGCTCTGCGGTAGTGACCGGGGGCGATGCGCGCCTGCTCCAGCAACTCGCGCGCTACTTTCTGCGCTTCTTCGCGTCGGCCCTTTGCGAGCAGCAACTGGGCATATCGGACGGCGGCTTCGGCTCCGGGGTAGGCGGGAGCCAGCACGCGGTACTCCTCCAGCGCCTTGTCCGTGTTGCCTTCTTCCTCCAGGGCTCGTGCATAGAGCAGATGCCCTTCAGGCGACCTGAAGTCCGGATTCAGCCGGATCAGCTCGTCGAGCGTCGCGCGTGCGCCCGCGGCGTCGCCCTTGCCGAACTGAGCCCGCGCCACTCCGAGCATGAGATTAGGGTCGTGCTCGTACAGGCCAGCGAGCGCGCTGCGGTACTGGGCGATGGCTTCATCGTACCTGCCGTGGCGCGTGAGCTCCTCGGCATAACGTTGACGGCTCGCGACGTTGCCCGCGACACGAGCTTCGTTCTCGTAGCGGCGCAGGTCGGCGCCCGGATCGATGGCCTTTTTGAAGCCCCGTGCGGTCCGCTGCGCCGTGCGGCTACGGAAGAGGTCCGGAATGATCTCCACGGCTATATAGGCCAGAGGGCCCGCTCCGGGCAGCAGGAGCAGTACCCAGATCCACAAAAAATTTCGCCCCGTCTTGATGCAATGGACGATCAGGGCAGCCTGGATGAGATAGGACAGGATCAGATAGAGCATTGAGTCCTCTCGACCGCGGGGGGCCATCGGGCCGACCCGCATTCACGAGCTCCTTTCACTTCGCGCCGGTCAAACCCGGCAAGGCAAAGGCGATGAGGTAATCGCCACGCGGGGTGCCGAGGCCGCCGTGGCCGCCGGCGCTGATCACCACGTATTGGCGCTGGTTGCGACCTGCGCGATAGGTCATCGGCGTCGCCTGGCCGCCGGCCGGAAGATGATATTTCCACAGCTCGCGACCGGTTTCGAGGTCGAACGCCCGAAACTCGCTGTCCATCGCCGCCCCGACGAACACCACATCGCCGGCGGTCGCAATCGGTCCCCCCATGTTCGGCGTACCGAAATCGCGTGTGGGCGCGAACCACGGGCCCAGCCCCTGTGTCGATCCGAGGGGCACCTGCCACACGATACGGTTACGCCGCAGGTCGACACTGACGAGAGTTCCCCACGGCGGTGCTACGCAGGGCAGGCCCCAGGGGGACAGCAGCGGCTCGCGGCGCATCGCGTACGGGGCGCCTGCCTGACGGGCGAATTCCGAGTTGCGATAGTCCCCCGAGGCCGCTTGCTTGCTCAGCTCTCCGGGGGGGATCAACGTGACCACCATCGGCAAGTGATTCACGGCGGCGAACACTCGCTGCCGGCGCGCATCAAAGGCAATGCCGCCCCAGTTGACGCCGCCGATGTAACCGGGCCACATGATGGTGCCGCGTGTGTCCGGTGGGGTGAAGATGCCTTCGCTGCGGTGAGACGCGATTGCGTCGCGACACTTGCCGCGGTCCCAGAACGTAATACCCCACGCGTCTTGCGGATGTAGCGGGGCCTGCGAGACAAGGGACGGCAGCGAGGAGAACGGTTGTGTGGGCGAAGCCTGCTCGCCCGGCACCAGACTGCGAGGCACCGCGCGCTCGGTGATCGGAAACAGCGGACTGCCCTTGGTGCGCTCGAACACGTAGAGCATTCCCGATTTGGTGGCCTCGATGACGGCAGGGACGGGGATTCCCTGCATTTCCACGTCGACGAGCGCGGGCTGTGCCGCGAGGTCGAAGTCCCACAGATCGTGATGTACCAGCTGCTGTTGCCACACGAGCTTGCCGGTCGCTGCATCGAGCGCGAGCAAAGAGTTGGCGAAGCGATTGCTGCCGAGGCGCGTGCCGCCGTAGTAGTCCACGCTGGGAGAGCCGGTCGGGACATATACCAGCCCATGGTCCTTATCGACCGACATGACGCCCCAGGCGTTGGCGGCACCCGTCCCGGCTGCCTGGGAAAGATTCCAGTCCGCCGCGGCGGGGTGCGAAGGGGAGTCAGGAATCGGATCGAAGCTCCAGCGCTGCGCTCCGGTGTGCGCATCGAAGGCGCGTACGACGCCGCGTGCGACGTCAGTGGCCCGGTTGTCGCCGATGGCAGACCCGACGACGAGCACGTCGCCGAGGACGGCCGGTGGTGAGGTCACCTCGTAGAAATCCCTGTCACGGATGCGCAAGCCCTGTGTCAGATCGATCTGGCCATGAGCCCCGAAATCGCTGCACGGCTTGCCGGTCTGGGCATCGATGGCGATCAGGCGTGCATCCAGAGTCCCGGTGAATATCCGGCGGGCACACGGCGCCGATTGTCGTTTGGCGTCCGATTCCTCCCAGACCGATACCCCGCGGGATGAGGTCTCGCCGTAGTGCCGCGAGCGGTCGATGTTGGGGTCGTAGCGCCAGCGCTCCCGGCCGGTTTCGGGGTCGAGCGCGATGATGATGTTCGTCGGCGTCTCCAGGAACAGCGAGCCGAACGCGAGCACCGGGGTTGCTTCGAACGAGAGGTGAGCTGCCCGGGCGAACCCGGCACCGAGCTCGCCGGTGCGATAGGTCCACGCCACTTGCAGATGCGCGACGTTCTGGCGATTGATCTCGTCGAGACTGGAGTAATGATCGCCGAAGGCGTCGCCGCCGTAGTAGCCCCAGTCACTCGCATCCGGGGACTGAGCGTGGAGGGCGCCGGACAGCACACCGCAGGTGGCGACGGCTACGACCACAAAGGTGCGCCTCAGCGCTCGCCGGGCTGCCTGGTTCTTTACCTGGCTCATCCGCCCATTATCGGGCAACGGAGGGGTTTCCGGTGCAGCATGCTGGTATTCTTCCCGCCGTGATTTCAGCACGGGCGGTCCGGGTCTTCACTTTTCTCATCGCGGCCCTGTGGCTCGCGATCATGAGCGGCGCGAATGCCCAGAACGCCGCGGGTGGGGTGTCCCCGGCGGCCGGCTCGCAAGTGACCGGTGAGCGGCCGGAAACGGCTGCGCAAGGGGCGATCTCCGTCGCGCAGGCGCCCGCTACGACGCCTTTCGCTGCGGTGCCTTCCGCTGCGGCGGCTCCTGCTGCGGCGGCTCCTGCTGCGGCGGCTCCCGCGCCGCATCGACCGCGCATCGGCCTCGTTCTCTCCGGCGGCGGAGCGCGGGGCGCAGCGCATATCGGCGTGCTCAAGGTTCTCGAGCAACTCCACATCCCTATCGATGCGATCGCCGGCACGAGCATGGGCGCCGTGGTTGGCGGCTTGTATGCGAGCGGTCTGAGCGCGCGCGAGATCGAGTCGATCATGACTTCTCTGAACTGGGAGGACGCCTTCAGCGACCGCCCTTCGCGCGAGGACCTGACCTTTCGTCGCAAACAGGAGGATGAGAACTTCCTGGTCAAATTTCCCCTGGGCCTTCGCGGCAGCCACATCCAGCTTCCCAAGGGACTGATCCAGGGGCAGAAGCTCAACCAGATGCTGCGCCGCCTGACCCTCCCCGTCGCGGGCATCACGAGCTTCGATGATCTTCCCACACCCTTTCGCGCGGTCGCGACGGACCTGGAGACCGGTGAGGCCGTGATCCTGAGATCCGGCGATCTGACCACCGCCATGCGCGCGAGCCTGTCCGCGCCCGGCGTGTTCGCTCCGGTCGAGCGCGATGGGCGGCTGCTGGTCGACGGGGGCATCTCCGAGAACATCCCCATCGATGTCGCCCGGCAGATGGGCGTGGATATCGTCATCGTCGTCGACGTCGGCTTTCCGCTGCTCAAGCGCGACAAGCTCAACAGCGTCCCGGTCATCTCCAACCAGATGCTGGCGATCCTGATCCAGAAGAACTCGCGCCAGCAGCTCGCCAAGTTGACCGCCAACGATGTCGTCATCGAGCCGCAGCTCGGGGACACCTCGTCGTTCGACTTCGGAATCTTCAGCCGCATCATCAACAGCGGCGAGATTGCCGCCCGCCAGTCCGAGAGCAAGCTCCTTCCGCTGGCGGAGAGCCCGGAGGAATTCCGGCAGTACGTCGCCCGCCGCGATGCGGGACGGAGCTCGCCGCCGCGCATCGACTTCGTGCGTATCGAAGCTGGATCGGAGAAGCGTTACGCCAACCGCCTCGAGCATCTGTTCAGCGATGTCGTCGGCAAGCCGCTCGACCCGGACCAGGTGGCGCGTCACATCACCACCGTCTACGGACAAGGCAACCTGGAGTCGCTCGACTACCGCGTCGTGCGGGATCCGAGCACCGACGAATACGGACTCTCTCTGGATGCACGCCGCAATTCCTGGGGTCCCAACTACATTCGCTTCGGCCTGAGCCTGCAGGACGATTTCCAGGGCACCTCCAGCTACGACGCCGCCGCGCGCATCGTCATGTCCGAGATCACCGCCCCGGGGGGCGAGCTGGTGGGCGATCTGCAGATAGGCGAGGACACACGCGTCGGAAGCGACGTGTACCTACCGCTGTCCGACACTGCCGGGTGGTTCGTCGACCCCCACGTTCTCTACGAGGCGCGCAATCTCGACGTGCCGCTCGGGCAGGTCTCTTCGGCTGAATATCGCGTGCGCGAGTTCAACTATGGGCTCGACTTCGGCTACGAGTTTGGCAACTGGGGAGAGATCCGCACGGGCGTGGAGCACGAGGAGGGCCACTCGCGCGTCGAGATCGGCGACCCGAATCTGCCGCAGGAGACATTCAACACGCGCAGCTTCTTCGTGCGCATGGCCTACGATCGCCTGGATGACGTCAACTTCCCGCGCAAGGGCCAGCAGGCCTCGTTCGAGTGGGATGCCGAACGCCGCGCGCTCGGCTCGGATCAGGACTCCGACCGCATCGAGTTCAGCTACCTCGGGGCCATCTCCTTCGGTCGATACACCGGCGTGTTCTCTGCCGCGGGCGGCACGACGCTCAACACTCCCGACGTCGCGCAGACGCTGCCCGGAGGGATTCCCGCCGATGTGCAGCTGCTGTTCACACTCGGCGGGTTCCTGAATCTGTCGGGATTGAAGGCGAACTCGCTCAGCGGGCCTCATTATGGGATTGCCCGGACGCTCTTTTATAAGCAGATCGGCCGCGGCGGGCCGGGGTATCTGGATGTCCCGACGTATCTCGGGGTGTCATTCGAGATGGGCAATGTATGGGCGACGCGCAGCGAGGCGTCCTTCAGCAACACGCACCGCGACGAGAGCATCTTCCTCGGAATGGATACGTTTCTCGGACCTGTGTACATCGCCACCGGGTTCGATGACCGGGGACGGCAGGCGTTCTACTTGTTTCTGGGAAGGACGTTCTGATGAGGCCGTGATGGCGCTCGCGCACGGCGGTGCGGTGCGTGCCGCTCTCAAAGACCCCGACTCTGCGCCAGGTTCTCGACCTTCTCGAAGACCAACGACGGCTTGTCCGTGGCGCGCGAGTATTGATGACGGCGGCTCATTTCGCTCAGCGCGGTGTCGCGCTCTTCCGGCGTCGAATACCAGTGCAGGCGGTGCCATTCCGGCCCCAGCAGCTTTCTGAACGGGTCGCCGGCGGGCAGGCTCACACGAATCCCGTACGGCCGGAGCCTTTCGATCGGTGGCGTGCGGAGGTTTTGCGGTTGACTGATTCCCATGGCAGCGAAAGCTTACGGTGGCGCGGTGCAGGCTCGCAAGCGCTTACGTCACGTTTGGGGCAGGGATTGCAATTGCGGCGCGCAATGCGCCGCGCCGTGGCCGCTCTGCCGGCAATCACGACGGTACGGATCTGCGGGCGTGCTGCTCGATGATGTGCTTGTTGCGGCGGGCCACCCGCATGCTTTCCAGCAGCGTGTGCGAGTTGGGTGCCATCGAAAGCCCTGTCTCGATATCGTGAATCGCCAAGTCGTAGAGCCCTTTGGCCACATAAACCGCCGCGCGATTGTTGTAGGCACGCCAGTTGGAGCTGTCCAGCTGGATGGACTGATTGCAGTGATTCAGCGCGTCTTCCCACTGGTTCAGCATCGCCAGTGCGGCGCAGGCATTGGCATGCCCGGCGGCAAGCTCGCGGGTGGACAGCGGCTCGGTCAGCCCTGCCAGCGTCAGACGCAGACCTTCCTCGGCGCGCCCGGCCTCCAATGCGCTGGCGCCGTCCGAGAGCAATGCGCTTGCGCCGATGACTGTCGTGCTGCTGGCATCACTGGGGGATGGAGTGGCTGCCGCGGCAGCAGGTGCATAGCCACCGGCCCATCCGGCGAAGGCGAGGGTGGCCAGGGCGAGGCGGAAGGGGCGAACCGGCGCGATCATGGCCTTTTCGCTACGGAGTGTTTCAGGACGGTCCCTATATAGCTACGCTGCGGGCAACTTGCAAAGATGACCCTCACAGCAGCGTTCCCCGCGGACGCCGCGGCGATTTCGACTCCCGGCCGCTGTGACCGCGCCCACCGCGCCGACCTTGCTCGGGCCGGCTGCGCCGACCGCTGCGACCGCGCCGGCGGCGCTGGCCTTGCCCGGCGCGCCTGCCGCTGTGGCGCCGTCCGATGGCCGCGCTGGCGAGGCTTGAGTTGCCCGGTGGCGGTCCCCACACTCACTGTCCCCTCGAACGGAGCCACACCTATGGCCTTGTTTCGCAAGAAGTCCGCAATGCCCACCCGCGAGCAGGCGCTTCCCGGCCGCAGCGCTCCCCTCGAGGTCCCCGAGACCCATTTCGTGAACGGCCACCGGATCGTCCCACCATTTCCTGCAGGCCTGCAGGAAGCGGTGTTCGCGCTGGGGTGCTTCTGGGGTGCCGAGCGCTTGTTCTGGCAGCTCCCTGGGGTCTACTCCACTGCCGTGGGATACGCCGGCGGCTTTACCGCAAATCCTACCTACCAGGAGGTCTGCTCCGGCGAGACCGGGCACGCGGAAGTCGTGCGCGTGATCTATGACCCCGAGAAGATCGACTACGAGGATCTGCTGAAGGCGTTCTGGGAGTCGCACGACCCGACGCAGGGCATGCGGCAGGGCAACGATGTCGGCACCCAGTATCGCTCGGCGATCTACGTGTTGGATGAGGAGCAACGCAAGGTGGCTGAGGAGTCCAAGGCGGCGTATCAGGCACGCTTGAATGCCGCCGGACGCGGCGAGATCACGACGGAGATCGCGCCGGCCCCGCAGTTTTATTACGCGGAGGATTACCATCAGCAGTATCTGGCCAAGAATCCAGATGGGTATTGCGGGCTGCAGGGCACGGGAGTTGTGTGTCCGATCGGTGGGAGCGTGCGGGTTCCGGCGCACTGAACGTCGGTTCCCAATTCCAGCGATCGTTCCTTCTCGTCCTGGCGTCGACGCAACCCGAGCGACGACACCAGGTCAACGTTCGGCCCGAATCAAGGCGCAGGGTCAGGAAAGGCCTTCAGGGCCTTTCTCACCGCATCCAACAGCTCAGGTGCGTGTTTTACGGCGACGTCGTAGACCTTGTTGTGGTCGAGCTCCGCGTAGAGGTATTGCTCCAGGCTGTAGCCGGACATGAAGCGGACGGCCGCACTGGCGTAATACTCGACGTCTTCGAGATAAACGCCTGGATCACGCTGCGTCATAGATGGGAGATCGGCTCTGCTCGATGTAGTGCCGAAGTCTGCGGTTTCGGACTGCACGCAGCTCGAGCAGGTCGACAGGGCGATGGAAGAGTGCTTCCAGAGACTCTTTCAGGTCCAGAAAGTTTTGGAAGCTCGTCGCAACGGCTGGGTCAAACTCCACGAGGATATCGACGTCGCTTTTATCTTCCTCGAAGTCCCCGCGTTAAACTGAGCCGAACGCTTCCAACCGCCTGACTCCATGGAGCAGGCAGAGCCTCGCAATAGCGTCACGATTGTTCTCGATGATCGGATGCATGCGTGCGTGGAACTTCAGCTAAGGCTTGCTATTCTCGCGTACCATAGCATGGTCGGCGATGTAGATTAATTATCGCACAACCCATTGAACGGGCTAGGCATTTACGGTCGGCCGGCTCACACTTTTTCGACAGGAAGTGGGACATTAAGGAAGGCCATCGGGCAGGTTCCCGTGGCCTTCGATCCCGTCTGGACTCCACTCGCAGCTGCGATGTATGGCCGGACCGGCGAGTGGATTCACGACGACTGTCGATGCGGCAGCGAAGCTATTGGACAGGACAGTCCGCTGGGATAGCGTCCCTGTTCGGTGGTCGTCGACGCCGCGTCGCGTGTAGATCCACTGACGGTCTTTTTCGCGCCGCACTGTTGAGGATGGTCGCCACTTGAATCGCGCCGTGCTCTGTGAAGGCCAGGGGCAACTTGCGCCGACCGCCCCAACTTGATGTCGCAAAACTCGACTTCAAGTTTGT
>Ga0207707_10000121_pt1 | contig 80174 bp, 69 predicted proteins | sample KBSC83BmetaG_FD_184336 | JGI IMG/M metagenome (GOLD analysis project Ga0207707, IMG submission 184336) | Corn rhizosphere microbial communities from Kellogg Biological Station, Michigan, USA - KBS C8-3B metaG (SPAdes) (version 2) | ecosystem: Host-associated > Plants > Roots > Rhizosphere ... | reverse complement strand
AAACTGCAGGACTCTGACAAAGGACTTGCTGCAGAGGCAAAATTTACTCCTCCTAAAATTGGTAAGGATGAAGGATCTGAGGAACCTGGCGAATCGCAGGAGACCCGGATACCCAATACGCAAATCCGCAAAAATTTCAACGAAACCGCTTTTTTCTTCCCGGATCTGAAAACGGATGCGGAGGGCAATGTGGAAATTTCCTTCACGATGCCCGAAGCCTTAACGCAATGGAAATGGATGATCTTTGCATATACCAAAGACCTGGCTTTCGGCTATGCTGAAAAATCGGTCATCACCCAAAAGGAACTGATGCTGCAGCCCAATATGCCGCGGTTTTTCCGGGAAGGAGATACGATGCAACTGCCGGTTAAAATTTCGAATCTTTCCGCTGAAGCAATGACAGGTACAGTTCAGCTGGACTGGCTGGATGCAGCCGGCAACAGCAATCAGAATATCGCTTTTCAGAATAGAACAGCCAGTCAGCCTTTCCGGGTGGGGGCAGGACAAAGCACCATGGTCAGTTTTCCCACGGTCATTCCAACGGATTTCCAACAACCGGTCCTTTACCGGTTGCAGGCAAAAACAAATACAGCGAGTGATGGGGAGGAGAACATGATACCGGTGCTGAGCAACCGGATGCTGGTTACCGAAACGATTCCGCTGAATTTAGCCGGCAGAAACAACCTGCAGGTTTCCTGGAAGAAGTTGCTGGAGAGCGGATCCGGTTCAACGCTGAAGAGCCAGTCGCTCACACTGGAATTTACCACGAATCCCGCCTGGTATGCAGTGCAATCGCTGCCTTACCTGATGGAATTTCCTTATGAATGTGCAGAACAAACCTTCAACCGGTTTTACGCCAATGCACTCGCTGCCCAAATTATCAATAGCTCACCCGGTATCGAAGCTGTTTTTGAAAAATGGAAAAACCTGGATTCGGCTGCGCTGCTCAGCAATCTTCAGAAAAACCAGGAATTAAAGACCGTTCTGCTTCGCGAAACGCCCTGGGTGCTGGAGGCGCAAAACGAAAACCAGCAGAAGAAAAACCTGGCGCTCCTGTTCGATGTGGTCAGGATGAGCAGGGAACTGAAATCGACACTCGATAAATTGAAACTGATGCAATCGGAGGGTGGCGGTTTTCCCTGGTTCAAAGGTGGAAGGGATGATCGCTATATCACCCAGTATATTATTTCCGGAATCGGGCATTTGAAAAAACTGGGAGCAGTTCCGGACGGAGAACAGCCTGTTCTGGATCAGATCACGAAAGCCGGCATCGCCTGGCTGGACAAAATGCTGAAAACGGAATATGATCATCGTCCAAAAAAAGCGGATGAAAATATTTCTGCCACGCAGGTTCAGTATTTATATATGCGCAGTTTTTTTCCGGAGATTGGATTGCCCGGTTCTGTATTTCCTGCCATGAATTATTATAGAAAGCAGGCCGTTCAGTACTGGACAAAACAGAATATGTACCTGCGGGGAATGATCGCGCTGTTTTTATACCGGACCGGCGACCGGAAAACGGCGAAGGATATCATTGCTTCCTTAAAAGAAAACGCGACGCAATCGGAAGAGATGGGAATGTACTGGCCATCCGTTAAGCCCGGATATTACTGGCAGGAATCGCCGGTTGAAACGCAGTCCCTGCTCATTGAAGCATTTCATGAAATCGATCCTGATCTAAAATTAGCCGACCAAATGAAATACTGGCTGCTCCGGCAGAAACAAACGCGGCACTGGGGCAATACGAAAGCGACTGCCGATGCCTGTTATGCGTTATTATTGAATGGCGGCAACTGGCTGGCAGCGCCGCAGGACGCCGATATCAGTCTGGGGGATTACACGGTTCATACAGGCAGTGAAAGGTCAGAAGCCGGAACCGGTTATTTGAAGAAAGTGATTCCCGGCGATTCCGTCCAGCCTTCGATGGGTAATATCCGCGTGGTCATTCACCCGGAATCCGGTAAAGCGGTATCGCCATCCTGGGGCGCGGTCTACTGGCAGTATTTTGAAAACCTGAATAAGATTACGGCTGCGGCATCGACAATGTCTGTTTATAAAGCATTGTATATTCAAAAAAATACCGGCGGAGGTCCGGTGCTCGAACCCGTTACCGAAGGCAACATTTTAAAGCCGGGAGACAAATTGGTCATGCGGATCATCATAAAGAGTGACCGGGATTTGGAATACGTACATTTGAAAGATATGCGGGCAGCCTGTCTTGAACCTCTGAACGTACTGAGTGGTTATCGCTGGCAGGGCGGTCTCGGTTATTACGAAAGCACCAAAGACGAAAGCAGCAGTTTCTTCTTTGATTACCTGCCGGAGGGAACACATGTATTCGAATATCCTTTATTTGTAACTACTCCCGGAACCTATAGTAACGGCATCAGCGAGCTGCAATGTATGTATGCACCGGAGTTTGCCGCGCATACGGAAGGGGTGCGCATTCATGTTGCAGGGAAATAATTTATATGCAGGAAACAGATGTACTGATCATCGGGCAGGGCCTCGCCGGCACCTGGCTAAGCTGGTGGCTGGAAAAAGCCGGCCTTTCCTATGTGCTGATAGATGATCCCGGCACTGCTTCAGCTTCCCGATTTGCAGCCGGCCTGATCAATCCGGTTACCGGCAGAAGGCTGGTAAAAACATGGATGATCGGGGAACTTATGCCCTTTGCCTGGAAAGCCTATCACGAAATGGGAACATCTCTGCAGACGGATTTGATTGCGGAGACCTCCGTAATTGATTTCTTTCCTACTGTGCAGATGCTGCAGGCCTTTCAAAAAAGGTATACGGAAGATTCCACGTATTTACAGCTGGCAGGAAGCCTGCCGCCCGGATCTTCGCGGGCCGGTTTAATAAATGCCGGATGGACGCAGGCCGGATTGCCCCCATCCGATACGGACTCAGTGGATAAAAGTCCGGATTTGGAAAACTGGTTCCGGTTCGACCTGGGCTGGGGCCGCATTAGTCCCTGTTACCTTGTACAAACAGAAAGATTATTGTCTGCCTGGCGAAACCGGTTAAGAGAAAAAAATTTACTGAGAGAAGAGTGGTTTGATTCAACAAACCTGACATGCGGCGAAGAATTTGTTGAATATGCGGATATCCGTTCACGTTATATTATATTTTGTGACGGGAAACAGTCTGCTTCGAACCGTTTTTTTGAGAAATTGCCTTTTGCCCTGAATAAGGGCGAAGCCCTGCTGGTGGAGATCGATAATATTCCGCAGCAAACAGTTTTTAAGAAAGGCATGAGCCTGGTGCCCTGGAAGGAAAATATTTTCTGGGTGGGATCCTCTTATCAATGGGAGTTTGCAGACGAGCGGCCTTCAGCGAGCTTCCGCTCAGCCGCGGAAAACTGGTTAAAAAACTTCCTTAAGCTTCCCTTTATAGTAAGGGATCATTTTTCCGCATTGCGGCCAGCCACTCTGGAAAGACGCCCCTTTGTGGGCTTTCATCCGGCATATCCGAGCGTTGGTATACTCAACGGATTGGGAACCAAAGGCTGTTCCCTCGCTCCCTGGTTTGCCGCACAGCTTTCTGAACGGATTTGCAGCGGAAAGCCGATTGATCCGCTTGCAGATATTAAACGGTTTGAAAGGATTTTAATGAAAGAAGGCTGAAAGCACCGGCCGCACTCTTACCACATCGTGGTATTTATTGCATAAGGACATCTTATTAGCTTTGAATAAGGAAACAACGAGTCCAATAAATTTATTTGTATGGCTGCTTACCGGAAAATAGCAATGCTTGCCGAAGAAAGTATCGTGAACCGGATATATCTGATCCGCGACCAAAAAGTAATGATCGATCGGGATCTGGCTGAATTATACGGGGTAGAAACAAAACGGTTGAAAGAAGCCGTAAGAAGGAATATCAACCGGTTCCCCGCAGACTTTATGTTTGAGATGAATATCAAGGAGTTAGAAAATTGGAGGACGCAATTTGCGTCCTCCAAAGAAGACCTGCTGGGCCTGAGATATACTCCCTTTTGTTTTAGTGAACAAGGCGTTACGATGGTATCCTGTATTTTGAACAGTGAACGGGCGGTTTCGGTAAATATCCAGGTAATCCGGGTTTTCAGTAAAATGCGGGGTGCCCTTATTATGAGTAAGGATATTTTCTTGAAGCTGGAACAACTGGAAAAAAGAATGATGTATCAGGATAAAAAGATAGATAAAAATGAAGACGATGTCAGGGTAATCATCGAAACTTTAAAAAAGTTGGTCGGTACAGCTAAGGAGCGCAGGCCGGTAGTTGGTTTCCGCAGGCAGGAGGAGAAAGGAGAAGGGCATTAGTTCAAGCTCTCCGCTTCCTGTTTGGAGCCTTTCAGCAGGAAAGTGGTTCTTCCGCTGCGGGTTTGTAAAGGGTCTTGCCTGAGCAGCCGGGACATGGCTTCATAAAGTTCCGGTAAGGTCTCTTGCATGCCGGCCGGGTTCTCAAAAAAGGTTTCGACCGAAACCGCCCAGAATTCATGGTAGTTGACAGCCGCATATTCTCCCAGTAAATTGCGTTTTCCCCCCTGCATGCTGGTAAAAATGGGTCGCGCCACTTTGGAAAAGTTTTTGAATTCTTTCTTGAAATGTTTGTCTTCCTCGGTTTCCGTAATGAAAGTTACATAGGCCAGCGCATGGCCCATTTCGTGCAGCCCCACATTGCAATACGGAGTTAACCCGCAGATTCCCTTGATAAAATTATCCCAGGAAAGATAAATGCCGCTCTGGTCCACATGTCCCATAAACGGACGGGAATAGAATCCGTAATGATAATCATCCTTCAATACAAAAATGTCGTTGAAATAATTAAGCATGAATTTATCCAGGCCGAAAGTGAGCTGTACGGCAACTGCGCTGATCAGAATGGGCATTTCAGCATTTTCCTCCACTTCAATATAATGGAACTTCCGGGCTTTTTTAAAGAGAAAAGTACGGAACAGGAACCTGCGCTGATCTTCCAGTCCCAACCTGTTGTAAAACCTGAAATATTTGGAAATTACGCTGTGATAAAAGGTTTCGCTGACAATAAATTTCCTTTGCTGACGACGGACGTAGAACTTATTGAAAAGTTCAGAAATGGTCCGGTGCAATATCAATACAGCCACCACCAGAGAAACTATGATAATGATCTCCATAAGGTCCGTTTTTCTTTTTGCTTGCTTCAGGTCGCTCCGATCAGAATTTGGCCTTACACGGGTGTTGGATGAGCAGGGTTTCAGGCAGGATAAGATCGCCTGTCGAGTTTAATCATGAGGAGAGTGAATAGTACAGATGCTACAAGGTAAAAACTATTTTTTAGAAATGAAAGTGGCCGGAGCCGTTTTTTAATTTTTTTTAAACCTTTTACCCCTACGTGTCATTGCCCTACCTTTGCCGGCTGAATCTGGATACAACTATGTATAGAACACATGACTGTGGCGAGTTGAGGCTGGGGGATATTAACCGGGAAGTCACCCTGGCAGGATGGGTGCAAAGCATCAGAAAGTTCGGCAGCATCAGCTTTATTGACCTGCGCGACCGCTACGGGATCACCCAGTTACTTTTTGGTGAAGTATTGAATGACCGGCTGGCGGAAACACCACTGGGCCGGGAATTTGTTATTCAGGTCACCGGCTCTGTCTCCGAACGGTCCAATAAGAACCCCCAGATCCCAACGGGGGAAATTGAGATCAAAGTGCGTCAGTTTACAATTCTGAATAAATCGGTTACGCCGCCCTTTACCATTCAGGACGATACCGATGGAGGAGACGACCTCCGGATGAAATATCGTTACCTTGACCTGCGCCGCAGTGAAGTGAAGAAAAACCTGGAACTGCGTTATGCCGTTAACAGGGCGGCCCGGAACTATCTGCATCAGCATAAGTTCATGGATATTGAAACGCCCTTTCTGATCAAATCCACGCCCGAAGGCGCCAGGGATTTTGTAGTGCCTTCCCGGATGAATCCGGGCCAGTTTTATGCCCTCCCGCAAAGTCCGCAGACTTTTAAACAACTTCTGATGGTAAGCGGGTACGACCGTTATTACCAGGTGGTGAAATGTTTCCGCGATGAGGATTTGCGGGCCGACCGCCAGCCGGAATTCACCCAGATCGACTGTGAGATGAGTTTTGTGGAGCAGGATGATATTCTCAATATGTTTGAAGGCCTTATCAAATTCATTTTTACAGAAGTAAAAGGTATTGAGTATAAGGATGAGGTGGACAGAATGACCTGGGAGGACGCGATGTGGAACTATGGGAACGATAAACCCGACATCCGCTTCGGGATGAAAATAGCCAATCTCAAATCGCCCCTGAAGAGACGGGGTGCCATCGAAGCCGATGGGATGATCATCAGCAAGGCGGATTTTAATGTATTCGACCAGGCCGAAACAGTTGTCGGCATTGCTGTTCCGGAAGGCGCCGACTGGACCCGCAAACAGTTTGATGCTTTAACCGATTGGGTAAAACGCCCGCAGATCGGCATGAAGGGTTTGGTATATATCCGCTGCAACCGGGACGGAACCTGCAAAAGCAGCGTAGACAAATTCTATCCGGAAGAAAGACTGAAAGCCATCGCTTCTTTCTGTAATGCTGAACCCGGCGATGCCGTCCTGATCCTGGCCGGCCGGGAAGAAAGAACCCGCAAAGCCATCAGCGAACTGCGGCTGGAAATGGGCGAGCAGCTTGGGCTTAGAAAAAAAGATGAATTCCGGTTGCTTTGGGTGCTGGATTTCCCCTTATTCGAATACAGCGAGGAAGACAATCGCTGGGTTGCCCGTCACCATCCCTTTACCGCGCCCAAGCCTGATCAGATTTCCGTGATGATCAACAGCGATCCGGCCATACCGCAGGCTGAACAGTATCTCGATCATCCTTACGCGGGTATCAAGGCCAACGCCTACGATATGGTGCTGAACGGAAACGAGATCGGGGGCGGATCCATCCGTATTTTCCAGCGGGAATTACAGGAGAAAATGTTTGATGCCCTTGGCATGAGCCGGGAAGAAGCAAATTATAAATTCGGCTTTCTCCTGGGCGCATTCGAATATGGCGCTCCGCCGCACGGAGGCATCGCTTTCGGTTTCGACCGTCTTTGCGCCATCCTGGGCGGAAGTGAAAGCATCCGGGATTTTATCGCATTCCCAAAAAACAACAGCGGAAGGGATGTGATGCTGGATGCTCCATCGGGTATCGATGAGAAACAACTGGACGAACTTTCGATAGAAATTAAATAAGACAATGTGCTAATGTGCTAATGTGCTAATGTGGAAATATGCAAATGAGAGGCATTGGGCTGCAAATATATTTGCCAACTCTTCGCACTTCAGCCATTCCCATATTTCCACATTAGCACATTAGCACATTAGCACATTAAGATATTGCCACATCACTCAATCACCCTGATCATTCCCCCGCCATTATACGAATGATATTCCCCGTTATACATGGCATCCGCGCTTACCGGTCCCATCTTAAATAATCCGGGTGAAACAGCCCGCACGGCATAATAGTAAGTTTGTTTTATTTTGTCGGCATCCACGAAAAGATTGATGCGGTCGTCTCTTACATCGATGGCGGTTGCCACAGATGCATCCTTAATCCATTCCATGCCCGGAATCTCTTTGGTTCTGGGATTTTCAATTTCAAAGCCTGCCGGCAGCAGATCGGTGATGACAACATTTTCCATATCGCCGCTGAATGATTTTTCAAGCGTGATCTGCACGATCAGCAGTTCGTTTTGTTTAAAACTGTTCCCGGTTATTGCCCTTCCATAACGGTCGAAGAATCGTTTTCGCACTTTCAGGTAATTGTCCGTTTCCTTCATGGCACCACTGGCGGAAATACCTTCCTGCTCCCAGTAATAATATATATTCCCCTTTCCCTTCACCTGAATTTCCGGGTTTCCGTCTTTCAACTGCGCCGGACCGATCTTTAAATCTGCGCCGGTAAAATGGGCAATGGTCTTCCCGTTTACTTCTATTTCTGCCGTAGCCTCGGAGGCAGCCTGCTGTTTGGCAATCTTGCCCAGCGCCAGAAAACCGAATGACAGCTCCTGTGTGCTGTACCAGTTCCGTTGCTGGAGTTTCTCCGTCACATGTTTTGCCATTACCGGGATTTGTGCATTTTCCGGATCGGCGTCTATCAGTACATCCAGGGCAATGGCTTCATCCCGGATATCGGAATAGAAACTGCCACCGGTCTGTGCAATGGATTCTTCACCGGCAAACTGGTCCGGCAGGAATTGTTTATAGCTATTTCTGTCGCCGGAAACAGCATAAGCTGCGGCCAGCAGATATTTGCAATCCAGGCTTAGCAATGCAGGATTGGCTTTATAATAATTCATAACCGGCGTATTCGGCTTCCCGGCGAGGGCAAGCACATACAACCCGTAGATCACTTCCTTCGGAACAATTTTTTTATGCTGATCGCGGTTGTAATAATAATTGACCGTTTTTCTGTCGCGCAATTGCCCGTTGATATAACCCAGCATGCTTTCCAGCAGACCCTTATCCACATCAAAACCCGCCCTGCCTGCCTCAATCAGAAAATGGGCCGCATAGATGGTGGTCCACCAGTTGGCAGAAAGTTCATTATCCCATAAAGTAATTGCTCCGTTATACAACTGTCGCATTTTTATTTTACGGATGGCCTCCTGTACGTTGTAATTGGCATTGTTGCGCAGTCCCTGACCCTGATGCAGGGCGTCTGCCAGGTCTCCGAAATATAGTTGGGGAAAGGCTGTCGATACGGTCTGCTCCGTGCATCCGTAAGGATACTCCAGCAGCCATCCCAGGTATTTACCCAGCCCGGCTCCCGGGAAACGGCTCAGCAGCAGCTGACTGCTGACGCTCGAAGGGATGAAACCGGCCTTGTCTAAATTCACCGTTTGCGACGCACCGCCTTTCAGCATTCCGCTACCACTGTTTTTTTGCAGGGAAGCAGCCGGCCGTATGCTGATTTCTGTTTCATCTGAAAATTTTTCTCCCAAACCATTTACATCCACGATTAGTTTTCCGGTTCCCATTTCGGGTTTGGCAACCACGTGGAAGGATAAACGCTTTTCACTGTTGGGCGGAATAATAAAATCCTGTTTATCGATGCCTGCTACCTCAACGCCGCCGGTTGTTTTTAAAACCGCAGATCCCGTAGCTGTTTTTGCCGTTGTGTTTGTTACGGTAACCGGCACCAGTACGGAATCAGATGGGGTAAGAAAGCGGGGAAGCGCCGTGCTCAGTACGAGGGGATCGGCAACAGTCATTTTTGATTCCGCCGAGCCGAAGCGTTCGTCGCGGTATGAGACAGCCATCAGTCGGACTTCGCCGGAAAATTGCGGAATATCCAGTGCAAAACTTGCTACTCCGTTCCCGTCGGTTTGTTTAATGCCGCTCCAGTAGGAAAGGATTTTTATTCTTTTCGCCGGCATGGGATTGGATCGTTTGGACATGTCCGATTCCGAATCGCCGCCGGTACTGCTGAGGCGGGCTTTTATTTCCGGCAGCAGCAGCGGATAAATATCATAGGCATCCACCGCCAGTGCACGCCGCGCATAAAAATATCCATAGGGGTCCGGTGTTTTGAAATCAGAAACCTGCAACACGCCATTATCAACCGCTGCCAGCGTAACCATACTGTTTGGTGCAGCTTTTACTGTAATTTCCTGATGCGTTTTGGAACGTACGGTTTGCTTTGCCAGGATCTCCACACGCATCTTTCTGCTCTTTTCTTCTACTTTAATGTTCTCAAATCCATGGGCAACGGTTAAGGGAATATCCGAAATGCCGTGTGGTTTAAAGAGGGTCGCCGTGATATAGGCATTGGGCATGTCGTCTGCAGTGAGTTTCAGATCGATGCTTGCAGTCCGGTTCACCACATTTACGTATTGATAGCTGATGAGCTTTGCGGTTTCCAGCGTTACCAGCATGCGCCCGTCGAATGGCGCTTTGAACAGTGCCTTTACGGATTCCCCGTTATAGTAAGATAGCTTATCCGGCTGAATATCTACATGCCCTTCATTACTCACTTCAAAGGAAGTCTGGTCGCTTCCCCAGGAGCCGTAACTATAGAAAGATTTGCTTACATAACTGTTTGCTCCGGGAATGGCTATGCGAATTTCGTATTCTCCGGGTGATCTGGGCGTAAAAGAGTATACTGTTTGTTCTCCGCCGACCGTTGTGCCGGAGGAACTGATCAGCTTGTCCTCTTTCTGCGACTGGTACCGGAAATAAGAACCATTTTTGGTGAGTACGGTCCGGTATTCGTGCTTGATCACAGATACGGTTGCCGGAATGCCATTCAGCACTTTTTCATTTCTGTCCAGCACGATGAGTGGAAACCGGATGGGCTGGTTCAATGCATAATACCAGTTTCCGTCATCCGCAATCCCGAAATAATGGGGTTGCGTATAAATATTTGTTGAAGTAAGGCGGCTGACCGGTCGCCCGGTTTCATCAAAGACCGTGGTAAAAAAATCAGCCTGCAGTAATCCGATATTCTTATACATTTCCTGTACTTCATATTTTTCCGTCGCGTTTCCCTCCGCATTCGTTTTTCCTTCCCGCACCACTTTATCATAAAAGGTTTTCTGGTTGGAAAGACCGAAGCCGTAGTTCCCGTATTTTTTTGGGGAGAAGGTTTTCTGTTTCAGCTGGATCTCCACTTCAAAATTCCGGTTGGCCGCCGGTGGACCAAAAAAATTGTCGGCGTGAATATCGAGTTGCGCGGTATTTCCTGGCTCCAGGAAATCCTTATCCAGTTTCGCACTTACTTTAATACGGTCCGGCACAAATTCTTCCACGCGAAAGGGAAGGGAATTCAGCAGCACATCATTTGATGTATAGACTTCCAGTGCGTAAGATCCGGTGATGGCCGTGAGGGGCAGTTCGATAGCAGCTTCCAGTGCTCCCTGTGCATTCAGCGTTTTCCGGAAATTCTTCAGTTCTTTTCCGTTGGGCAGCAGAAATTTCAGTTTTACCGGGATCTCGCCGGGTGAATGCCAGCGCTCGTCCCGGATGATTACAGAGTAATTAATTTTTTCTCCCGGCCGGTAAATATCCCGTTCCGGATAAATGAAAGCATCCAGTCCGCTGGTGTTCGGATTTTTTCCCTCCACGTCGAACCTGGAAGTATTTACCCGGCTGCTGCTGAAGGGCAGGAAATTAAAATCATCTCCGGTTTTGGCGATCAGCATGGCTGGCCTGAAGCCCGCAAATTCACGACGGGTATATTTTATTTCCGCAACACCACTGTCATTTGTCGCGCCCATGCCCAATATCTGGTTGTTTGCGCCGTAAGCCACAATGTTTACCCCTTTTAACGGATCGGCTGTCTGAATGGAGTTCGCAAATACCAGCAGGTTCTCCCGGGCATCTTTTGCAATCAGTCCGATATCCGATAGGGAAAGAAAGCGGCTGTCCCTGACCCAGTAATCTTTCGCGGAGCGGATCATGATATGATAAATGCCCTTGAAATCGGGAAGCTTGTCCTGAATGTCGAAATGGAAAAGCCGGCTGTTTCCGTATTTTGGCAGGATACGCGTATCCACTTCCTGTTCATAAATCACATCGCCCGGCGTAAGGCTGATATCCTCATTTTCATATCCTGCATTTTCTCCGGTGGTTTCCTGCGGATAATATCCGTTACTGCGGGCGCTGAGCAGGTTGTTCTCGTAAATTTTCGAGATTACCAGTTTTACCTTCGCCACGTTGGTAATCCGGACTTCCACATTCTTTTCGCCCCTGGCAGAGAGATAAATACCCTTGCTGTTAGCGAAACTGATGGATGGTTCCAGTTCGCCAAAGCTGATATTGCTGAAATAATCCTCGTGCAGTTCACCTCCGATCTTTCCGCGTAATCCCTTACTCACGGTAAACTGGTAACTTTTATCGGCATCAAACTGGTCGCTATGGATCAGGAATCCATTTTCTGTTACTTCCGTAGTAAATTTCACGGTAGGGGTTATCCTGATATGCGCTGCCAGCTCCGGCGCATTAATCTGCTGGCTGGTGATTACGGTAATGGTTCCTCCCAATCCTTCCTGATTGGCTGTGACTTCATTGATATGCAGCACGAAAGGGGAGGGGATCACTGCGCTGACCGTTGTTATGTCCGCTGTGCCATTGCTTCCGCCAACCGGCAGGAGGCCTTTATCCAGACTGATCTTTGTTTCATAATCCTTATCCTCCATTTTGATTCCGGTGAGGCGGACGGAGATTTTTGTGGATGCCGAAAGCGTCTGCGGCGCATATTCTACCGGGTTGCCATTCACAACAATCTTCATTTTTTCTTTTAAGGAGGCCGGATCCACAGGATAGTTGAAATAGAGATCCAGCTGGGGCAGGGCTGTGGTAGTTTGTTCATCCGGGAGAATCCAGAGGCCATTGGTATTTTCCAGTTTTAAGAAAGGCGTATGAAAGCGGATCTCGCCGGCGTTGCTGAAACGGCTGTATTTACTGTATTGCAGGATATCGCTGTTCAGGGTCGCTTTATAGTTGGTCGCCGGAGACAGAGGCTGGGAAGGAGAGAAAACAAGTTCATCCCCGTGCTCCCAGCGAAACCTGCCGGGAATCGCGGGTTCAAAAGAAATATAATGGGTAGAGTCCCATTGGTTGGTCAGGGAGTCATTAACCAGTGATTTATCGAACCGGAAAATCAGGTTGGTTTGCGGAGGCACTTCATCCCTGGCATTGGTGTAATCGAGACTGACCAGGCTGCGATTGCAGGAGAACAACGAAATAACAAGTCCGCAGATCGGCAACAACCGGAATATTAAACGCATGGTTGGAAGGGTTAAAATGTTTACAGCTTTCAATATACAAAAAAGCATATGCTGGCGAACAGGTTGCCGTTGAAAATATCTTCTTATTTTTACCAGTATAAAATTTAACCGGACACATGGCTTATCAACTTTTAAAGGGGAAAAAAGGAATTATTTTCGGCGCGCTCGACGATAAATCGCTTGCCTGGAGAACGGCATTGCGTTGTCATGAAGAGGGAGCATCGCTGATCCTGACCAATGCGCCGGTTGCCCTGCGGCTGGGAGAGATCAATAAACTTGCGACCGCAGTGGATGCACCGGTAATTGGCGCCGACGTTACCAGCACGGAAGATCTCAAAAAACTTTTTGAAGGCGCCATGAATCATTTCGGAGGAAAGATCGATTTCATTCTGCATTCCGTGGGAATGAGCCTGAATATCAGAAAGGGTAAACCTTATACGGGGCTGGATTATGGATTTAATCAGAAAACGATGGATATATCGGCCATGTCCCTTCACCGGGTATTGCAAACAGCTTACGAAATGGATGCCATCAATAGCTGGGGAAGCGTAGTGGCGCTGAGTTATATTGCCGCCCAGCGGGTATTTCCGGATTATAACGAAATGTCTGATGCCAAAGCCCTGCTGGAAAGTGTGGCCCGCAACTTTGGCTATTATTACGGGATAAAAAATAAGGTTCGTATTAATACGGTATCCCAGTCACCAACTAAAACAACTGCCGGCAGCGGCGTAAAAAGCTTTGACGGCTTTCAGGCATATGCAGAGAAAATGAGTCCGCTCGGTAACGCCAGCGCCGACGATTGTGCGGGATACTGTGCCGTTCTGTTCAGCGATCTCACCCGGATGGTAACTATGCAAAACCTTTTTCATGACGGAGGCTTTTCCTTTACCGGAGTAACGGAAGCTGTTATTATGGAAATGGAAAAGAACCAGGAAGAGGCGGTAAAATAAGATTCCTTCCGGCAACCCGCCGGCGCCAGATAAGAAGCAGGCAGGCCGGGTGGCTATCTTTCGGAGCGCACCGGCTTAAAAAAATAAAAATTCCCTCTGCAGAGGGAATTTTTTTATGCACATAATAATTTGTTAATACTCATCTTCATTAAAGAAGAAATCTTCCTGGGAGGGATAGTCGGGCCAGATATCGTCTATTCCTTCATAGATCTCACCTTCATCTTCCAACTCCTGCAGGTTTTCAACCACTTCAATCGGGGCGCCGGAACGGATCGCATAGTCGATCAGTTCGTCTTTGGTGGCTGGCCAGGGGGCGTCTTCAAGGTAGCTGGCGAGTTCGAGTGTCCAAAACATCTTTATTCCTGTATTTAATTTCTGAATGTTTTAATAAGGTCAGATTCAACGGGAGTTCCCCGGGGAAAAGTATGGGAAACGCTGCCTTTAATTTTTCGCAAAAGTAATTTTTATAATGAAACCACCAAATACCATTTATAGGCGGGTATTCCGCTTAAAACAAGGTTGTTATATTTGCTGATGATCGCAACAGCAGCCCTTCAGCCCATTCTCTCTGCCAGAAATATCGAGAAATACTACGGGGATCTCCATGTACTGAAGGGGGTGAACCTGGATATCAGCAGGGGTGAAATAGTGAGTATGGTGGGCCCATCGGGGTCAGGGAAAAGCACGCTTTTGCATATTCTGGGTACATTGGATGAGCCGGCATCCGGGGAGATTTTACTGGAAAACCGACAATTGCATACCCTGAAAGGGAGATCACTCGCGGCCTTCAGGAACCGGCATATCGGCTTTGTTTTTCAGTTCCACCACCTGTTACCGGAATTTACGGCCCTGGAGAATGTAAGCATTCCGGCATGGATTGCCGGCAGGAAGAAATCGGAGGTCAGGGACAGTGCCAGGCAGCTGCTGGAAATCCTGGGTGTGGGCCACCGCATGGAAAATAAGCCGGCCGCCCTGTCGGGCGGGGAACAGCAACGGGTAGCTGTTTGCCGGGCCCTGATCAATCATCCCGACATCGTGTTTGCCGACGAACCCACCGGGAACCTGGACTCCGCCAACGCGCGGGAACTGCATCAGTTATTTTTTGATCTGCGCAAACGGCTCAACCAAACCTTCCTGATCGTAACCCATAACGAATCCCTGGCGGAGCAAAGTGACAGGGTGCTTCACATGAAAGACGGAGAGATAATGGGGTAATGTGGAAATGTGGAAATGTGGTAATGTGGTAATGTGGAAATGTGGTAATGTGGTAATGTGGTAATGTGGAAATGTGGTAATGAAATTGTGCTCCTAATTTACACATTTCCACATTTCCACATTTCCCCATTATCATATTACCCCCCTGTCCTCGGTACCCAGACCAGTTCTGGCGCCCCAAGCTGCTGAGCTGCATAACGGGAAAGGATAAACAGATAATCACTTAACCGGTTCAGGTATTTTAGGATCAGGGACTCACCCAGAGGCTCTTCGGTATCGAGTTGCACGATGCTTCGCTCAGCGCGGCGACAAATACAACGGCAGATATGGGCCGTTGAAACCACTATATGCCCCCCTGGTATAATAAAAGATCTCATGGGTGGCAATTTTTCACTCATCCGGTCTATTTCTTTTTCCAGCAGGAGAACATCTTCTTCCAGCAAATCCGGAATTTTTAACGCGATGTCCTTTTGCGGATCACAGGCCAGGGCAGATCCGATGGTAAAGAGCCGGTCCTGAATTTCTTTTAACATCGCCCGGCTTTGTGCATCCTGATACTGATCAGTCAGCAGACCAATAAAGGAATTCAATTCATCAATATTGCCGTAAGCCCAGATGCGGGTATTACTTTTAAGAACCCGGCTGCCTCCAAGCAGGCTGGTTTTGCCTGCATCTCCTGTTTTTGTATAAATTTTTTTTGACATGATTCATCTTATTCCTGAAAATCTGCCCGGGAATAATAAGGGATTACAGTGCAGGTTCCAACAAGCCCTCTTTTCGCTTGTCCGTTTCAATTACGCCATCTTTAAGCCGTACAACGCGATGGGCATAATGGGAAATATCTTCTTCATGTGTCACGAGCACCACCGTGTTGCCGGCGGCCTGAATTTTATTGAAGATCTCCATGATTTCAACAGAGGTTTTTGAATCCAGGTTTCCCGTGGGTTCATCCGCCAGGATCAGGGATGGGTTGTTCACCAATGCCCGGGCAATGGCTACACGCTGACATTGTCCGCCGGACAATTCATTGGGTTTATGATGGCTTCTGTCCGTAAGATTTACTTTTTCCAGTACTTCCATCGCCATTTCCATCCGCGTCTTTTTTGTGATGCCTGCGTAAACCAGCGGAAGGGCAACATTTTCCGCAGCGGTAAGCCGCGGCAGGAGGTTGAACTGCTGAAATACAAATCCGATTTCTTTATTGCGGACTTCGGCCAGAGCATCATCCTCCATCGTGCTAACATCCTGTCCGTTCAAAACATATTTTCCGGCAGTGGGAGAATCCAGGCAGCCGATAATATTCATGAGTGTACTCTTACCCGAACCGGAGGGTCCCATCAGGGCCACATATTCATTTTTTAAAATTTCCAGGCTGATTCCCTTCAGCACCGGAACAGCTTGTTTCCCCATGAAATAACTTTTCTGAATACTGTCGAGAAGAATGATCGTTTGGACACTCATAGAATGGTTATTTCTTTTTATCTCCGGTTATTCCGCCGGGTTCCTGACAACCAGGGGCACTTTAAAATATTGTTCATCGGCCAGCGGCGCATTCCTGAGCGCGTCAGCCCGGTTGATGGAAGGTTCGAAATGATCTTCCCGGAGAACATCCCTTTCCTCCCCCATGTACAGCAGCGGTTCAATTCCCGAAACGTCCACCTCATTCAGTTTTTCTACAAAACCAATCATTTTCTCAAGATCAGCCCTGATTTCCTGCCTGCCGGACTCGTCGAATTCCAGGTTCGCCAGTTTACACAAATGCTCAATAAGGGCGTCGTTTACTTCCATGAAAGAGGATTATAGACAAAAATAACGGATTCGTCGAGAAAAAGAATACCGTTAGTGAAATGGGAGGAGGCTTTTGAGGTTGACGGATGACGGTTGACGGTTGACGGACTTCCGATGTAAAAACCTGGTAATATTTAGGCTTCCTGATCCCTAAAAAGTCCGTCAACCGTCAACCGTCATCCGTCAACCCCAGCCCTTCCAGTCTTCCCCACTTTTCCTACCTTCGTCCTCCTCATGGAAAAAAAGAAAGAAATCGTACTGAGCGGAATCAGGCCAACAGGGTTTCTGCACCTGGGCAACTATTACGGCGCCCTGCGGAACTGGGCGCGCATGCAGGACGAATATGAATGCTATTTTTTTATTGCGGACTGGCACAGTCTCACCACCCATTCCGATACAAAAGACCTGAAAAAGAATACCCTCCGGCTTGTATCCGAGCTGGTGGCCGGCGGACTGGATCCGGAGAAATGCGTGATTTATGTGCAAAGCGATATTCCGGAAATCGCCGAACTCTATCTCTATCTCAATATGCTTGCATACCGGGGTGAACTGGAAAAGACCGTCACCTTCAAGGACAAAGCAAGGCAGCAGCCGCAAAATATCAATGCCGGACTATTGACCTATCCTGTTTTGCAGGCAGCTGATATATTAATTCACCGGGCATTGAAGGTGCCGGTAGGCAAGGACCAGGAGCAGCACGTTGAAATGACCCGGAATTTTGCAGAACGCTTTAATCACCGCTATGGAAAAGTGTTTCCAATTCCCACGGCCTTCAGTTACGGTGGTGAACTGATTAAAATCCTCAACCTGGAAGGCACGGGCAAAATGAGCAAGAGTGAGAATGAAATGAACACTATTTATTTGAATGATAATGATGACCTGATCGCAAAAAAAATCATGAAGGCTAAAACGGATCAGGGCCCTGCTGCCGAAAATAGCACCAAACCGGAATATATTCAGGGATTATTCACCCTGCTCGGCCTGGTCAGTTCCGCCGAAACGGTGGCCAGCTTTGAAGATGACTTCAACCACTGCCGTATTCGTTACGGAGATTTGAAAAAACAACTGGCGCAGGATATGGTCAGCTTTATCAGACCCCTGCGGGAAAAAGCTCATGCACTCCAGCACAGTCCCGACATCATCAGGGAAATTCTGGAGGAAGGTGCGGTAAAGGCAAGGAAAAGCGCAGCCGCTACCCTGGCGATTGCGCGGGAGGCGATGGGATTGAATGGCGGATAGTGGACGGGTTGTCCTCATGGTATTTTTGATGCTAATGTGTGAAACGAAAAAAGTATAAAACACGCGAACCGTTACGGTTTTTACAGCTTGTTGGAATAACGATTCTTTTTTATATTTCAAGGATAAGACTTTACATTTAGGCATGGCAAAAACAAAGAAACCAAAGCATATTGCGGTGGCCGGCAATATTGGTGCAGGAAAGACCACCCTTACCGAATTGCTCAGCAAGCACTATAAGTGGATCCCGCAATTTGAAGATGCCGATCACAATCCTTACCTGAACGATTTTTACGAGGATATGCCCCGCTGGAGTTTTAATCTGCAGATCCATTTTCTGAACGGCCGTTTGAATCAGTTGCTGGAAATCTACAGTGGCACGGAAACCGTGATCCAGGATCGTACGATTTACGAAGACGCCCATATTTTTGCGCCAAACCTGCACGATATGGGTTTGATGAGCAAACGGGATTACAACAATTATTTTCAATTTTTTCAAACCCTGAAAAGGATGGTTCAACCACCCGACCTGCTGATTTATTTGCAGGCTTCCGTGCCTACCCTGGTCGGGCAGATTCAGAAAAGAGGGCGGGAATATGAGGAAAATATCAGGCTGGATTATCTCAAACGCCTGAACGACCTCTACAATAAATGGATCGCGGAATATAAAGAAGGCGGCCTCCTGGTTATTGACATCGATAAAAACAAGTTCCCGGAAAACGAAGAGCATCTGGGGGAAATTATTACGCGGATTGATGCGCAGCTGTATGGGTTGTTTTGAGTGGTTGACGGTTGACAGTTGACAGTAGTCCTGACACCGGTGCTGCAACAAGATAGTTTCTTAATCTTAATGATCCACATTGAGTCCGTCAACCGTCAACTCTCCTACAACTCCGGCGCCCCGCTCAAAATCTCCTCCGGCACTTCGTCTTTGTATTTCTTAAAATTTTCGATAAAACGGGCAGCGAGTTCTTTTGCCCTGAGCTGATATTCCATGGGATCTTTCCAGCTGGATTCCGGATTCAGTAGTTTATCAGGTACATTGGGACAGGTTTCCGGCATTGCGAAACGAAAGACCGGATGCACGTTCCAGTTACAATTACCCAGTCTGCCCTCCAGTATAGCACTTACAATGGCCCGCGTATGGGAAAGCGGGATCCTTTCTCCCTTACCATAAGCGCCACCGCTCCATCCGGTATTGATCAGCCAGACCCGCACCTGGTGCTTCCGGATTTTTTCGCCCAGCATCCCTGCATAAAATCCCGGATGCAGGGGAAGAAAGGGCGCTCCGAAGCAGGCACTGAAAGTGGATTTCGGCTCCGTGATGCCGGCTTCCGTACCCGCAATCTTTGCCGTATAGCCGGAAATAAACTGGTACATCGCCTGTTCTGCCGTTAATCGTGCTACCGGAGGCAAAACCCCGAATGCATCACAGGTCAGGAAAAAAATATTTGAAGGGATCCTGCCGGTGGATGGAACCACCGCTCCCGGAATATATTCGATGGGATAGGAGACCCGGGTATTTTCTGTTTTTGTATTATCATCATAATTCACCTGATTCGTTCCCGGAAAGAATCCGGTATTCTCCAGTAAGGCTCCGGCGCGGATGGCGCGAAAAATATCCGGCTCGTTTGATTCTTTCAAATGAATGCATTTCGCATAACAGCCACCTTCAAAATTAAAAATGCCCCGGTTATCCCAGCCATGTTCATCATCGCCGATCAGCCTTCTGCTCCGGTCAGCACTCAACGTGGTTTTGCCTGTGCCGCTCAATCCAAAGAATATGGCTGTATCACCCGTCTTACCCATGTTGGCAGCGCAGTGCATGGTCAGCACCTGCCGCTGCAGCGGCAGCAGGTAATTCAATACGGAGAATACCGATTTTTTCATTTCCCCGGTATAGGCTGTTCCGGCAAGGAGCACCAGCCGGTGCTTAAAAGAAATGACCACGGCATTCGATTGATGGATCCCGTTTTTTTCCGCATCCAGTTTTAATCCGGGCGCGGCCAGGATATGCCAGTCTGTTTTGGCGCCTTCTTCTTCCGGACCCAGAAACATATTGCAGGCAAACAGATCCATTGCCGGTGTTTCTGAAATCACCCGGAGGCTCAGCCGGTAATGCGGGTCTGCGCACACTGCACCGTCCCGCACCCAGATTTCAGGGAGGCTATTCAGATATTCGGTAATCTGCCGGAATATCAGGTTAAATTGATTTTCTGTTATGGGCTGATTATAATTGTTCCAGTTAACGGTATCTGCAGAAATTTCGTCCTTTACGATATAGCGGTCTTTCGGACAACGGCCCGTGTATTCACCTGTGCTGATTGCGAGCGCTCCGGAATCCGTTATGATTCCTTCATTCCTTTGCACGCATTGGCTGACCAGTTCGTCCGGACTTAACTGATAATGTATACTGCCGGTAACTTTTAAACCGAGGTTCATTAATTTCTTTAAAGGAAGCCTCATTACAGGTATTGACATATTCAACGGTTTAGCCCCAAATCTAAAATTAAATTATATCTAAAAAAAGTCCTTTTTATGGTAGTTGAATTTGAAATAATCTATTAATCGGTGATTATTTTGTGTTTTATCTAATATTTACAAAATACGTGGAAATCCAGGATGGATTTATTCCGCTTCCGTTGCGCCCGCGGTGATTTCGTCAATCCTCCCTACTTTTACAAGGATGAAATACCTGCCGCTCAATCCATTGATATTTAAGCAGAACCGGGAAAGATTTCAAAAGCAAATGCTGCCTTCTTCCATTGCCATCTTCGTAAGCAACGACGAAATGCCTTCCAATGGGGACGCGGTTTATCCCTTTAAGCAGAACAGCGACCTGTACTGGCTCACCGGCATAGTTCAGGAAGATAGCATGCTGGTACTGTTTCCGGATCATCCGGATCCGAAATACCGGGAGGTTCTGGTGCTGGTCCGGCCCAACGAGCTCAAAGAGAAATGGGACGGAAAAAGATTGCGGGCGGAAGAAGGGAAATCTGTCTCCGGAATCAATACCGTTATCTGGCTGGATACTGCAGATGCCCTCTTGCAGGGCTGGATTCACCTGGCAAAGAATATTTACCTCGGTTCCAATGAGAATGATCGCAAAAGCAGCCTCATTCCAACCCGGCAATACCGGTTCATTGATGAATGCAAAAAGAAATACCCGCTCCATCAGTACGAGCGTGCCGCCCCGATCCTGAAAGAGCTCCGTTCGGTAAAAACTGCAGAGGAAGCGGAAGTGGTACAAAAAGCCATCGACATTACCCACGAGGCTTTTAACCGCGTAATGAAATTTATTCGTCCCGGGGTTTTTGAATATGAAGTGGAAGCGGAGATCCTGTATTCGTTTTTTTCGCAAAGGGCAACCGGCCCGGCTTACGGCAGTATTATCGCTTCCGGCGGCAATGCCTGCATCCTGCATTATGTTTCCAATAACCAGGAATGTAAGGATGGGGAAATCATCCTGATGGATTTTGGTGCGGAATACGGGGGATATAACGCAGATCTTACCCGCAGTATTCCGGTTAACGGGAAATTCAGCAAGCGGCAGAAGGAAGTGTATAATGCCTGTCTGCATTTGCATCAGTTTGCCAAAAGCCTGCTGAAGCCCGGAACCATCATCAACGAATATCATCAGCAGGTAGGCCGCGAGGCAGATAAGGTTTTTCAGAAAATCGGCCTGCTCAGTAAATCGGATATCAAGAATTCCACACCCGAAAATCCCGCTTACTGGAAATATCTGTATCATGGTATTTCCCATCACCTGGGCGTGGACGTACATGATCTCGGAACACGTACCGAACCCCTGCGTGCAGGAATGCTGCTGACGGTGGAACCCGGAATTTATATTGAAGAAGAAAAACTGGGGATCCGGATTGAGAATAATGTATGGCTGACAAAAAACGGGAATAAAGATTTAATGAAGAATATTCCGATTACCGTTGACGAAATTGAAGCCTGTATGAAAAATACAAATCATCAGCATTCATGAAACAAATCCCGAACTTTTTTACCTTGCTGAATTTATTTTTTGGTTGTGTTGCCCTGATCTGCATTTTACAGAACGGGATTAGCATCATCTACAGCTCCGATGGGATTCAGTATGTGGATATACCGGAAAAGATCTGGCTGGCCCCTTTGTTCATCAGCTTTGCAGCGGCAGCGGATTTTATAGATGGATTTGCAGCGCGGCTGATGAAAGTGCATTCTGCTCTCGGGCGGGAACTGGATTCGCTGGCAGACCTGGTGAGTTTTGGCGTGGCGCCGGGCATGATCCTGTACCAGTTTTTGAGAATGAGTTTTATGCGTCAGGCCAACGGAGCAGATGTTTCCATGATCCTGCTGCTGCCGGTGCTTGTTCTCCCCTGTGCCGCCGCCATACGGCTCGCCCGGTTCAATCTTGATGCGACCCAGTCGCATTCCTTCAAAGGAATTCCCGTTCCTGCTGTCGGATTGCTGATCGCTTCCTTTCCCCTGATCTACTGGACAAAGAACAGCAACTGGGTGGTTAGCGTGCTGTTGAATAAATGGTTTATTTATGGCCTGGTAACTTTGCTGAGTTATGGCATGATCAGCCGGTTCCCGGTAATGGCCATGAAGTTCAGCAAGGCTGCAGCCGGCCAGCAGGTTCCGAGAATAATACTCCTGCTGATCGCATTGATTTCCTTTTTCTTTTTGCACTGGCTCGCGGTACCGGTGGTCTTCCTTTTTTACATTGTATTATCTTTGATCTTCAAAAACAGGATTGTATGAATTTTTCAGTGCTGGTAAAAGTGATGCCTTTGAAAGAATTGCTTGACCCCCAGGGAAAAGCCGTGATGGGCGGGCTCCGCAATCTCGGTATGCAATCGGTGAATGATGTCCGGATTGGCAAAACCATCCAGCTCCAGGTGGACGCCGCTTCCGCCGGAGAAGCAAAACAGATTGCTGAAGAAGCAGGTAAAAAACTGCTGGCTAATCCTGTGATGGAATATTTTGAGGTTTCCGTGTTGTGAAAACGAGATAATGCTCTACCTCGTACCTTCTCCCATTGGCAATTTGCAGGACATCAGTTTCCGGGCACTGGAAACGCTGAAAAAGGCTGACCTGATCCTGGCGGAAGACACCCGCACCTCGCTCAAACTGCTGAATCATTATCAGATCGTCAAGCCGCTTTCGCCTTATCATCAGCACAATGAGCACAAGGTGCTGCATCATCTGGTTGATCAGCTATTGCAGGGGAAAACGATGGCCCTGCTTACCGATGCCGGAACGCCGGGCGTTTCTGATCCGGCTTTTTTGCTGGTGCGGGAATGCATACTGGTGAATGTCCGGGTGGAATGCCTGCCGGGAGCAACCGCCTTGATTCCGGCGCTGGTGAACAGCGGCCTGCCCATGAACCGTTTTTGTTTTGAAGGATTTCTGCCTTTAAAAAAAGGCCGCCAGAGCCTGTTGAAGAAACTGGCGGAAGAACAAAGAACCATGGTGTTTTATGAATCCCCGCTCCGTTTGCTGAAGACATTGCAGGAGTTCATTCTCTATTTCGGCGCGGGCAGGAAATGCTGCGTGTGCCGGGAACTGACCAAGCTATACGAAGAAAATATTCGCGGAACACTGCAGGAAGTCAGTGACCATTTCCTGGAAAAGGGGGTTAAGGGGGAGATTGTGATCGTGCTGGAAGGAACCGGATAAATTTTTTTTGCCCGTCCGGTTTTCATGAGTAATGAACCGAAAGAAAATTTGATCGCGCCGCAGGAAAACGGCAGGATCTTTTACTTATACTATTCCCATTTTATTATGCATCAGATTGCTGGCTTTAAAAAGTTTTTGCGCGTATCCGGATGGCTGATCCCGGCCCTCGGTACAGTGGTTTTTTGTGACGCGCAGCCGGACCGCTGGCAGCAACACGTAAAATATGATATGGACATCAATATGGATGTAACTACAAACCGGTTCACGGGAAAGCAACATCTTGAATACAGCAATCATTCTCCCGACACTTTAAAAAAGGTTTTTTATCATTTATACTGGAACGCCTTCCAGCCGAACAGTATGATGGATAACCGCAGCCGTGTACTGGGGCAAATTGATGTTGGCGGGAAGCCCGACTGGGATAAACGGATCGAAGACCGGATCCTGCATTTAACACCGGAGGAGATCGGCTATCAGAAAATCATTTCGCTGAAAATGAACGGTGTGCCCCAGGATTTCAAAATGGAGGAAACTATTCTCGAGGTTATGCTCTCCAGGCCGATCCTGCCGCATAGTACGGTAAATTTTGATATGGAATTTGAGGCGCAGGTTCCCCTGCAGATCCGCAGAAGCGGCCGGGATAATCCGGAAACCAAAGTGCGTTATTCGATGAGCCAGTGGTATCCCAAGATCTGCGAATACGATGCGGAAGGCTGGCACCCCACACCTTATATTGCGCGGGAATTCTATGGCGTTTGGGGAGATTATGACGTGAAGATCAATATCGACAAGACCTATATTCTGGGAGCTACCGGTTATCTGGAAAATTCCAATCAGGTCGGCTACGGATATGAAAATCCCGGCTCTAAAGTAGTGAGGCCGGCGGGTGATAAACTCAGCTGGCATTTTATTGCGCCAAACGTGCACGATTTTGTCTGGGCTGCCGATCCCGGATTTAAACACGTCAGTAAAAAAATCAGGAATGGGCTCACGGTGCATTTGTTATTTAAAGAAACCAATGCTCCGGAGAAAGGCTGGCTGAATATTCTTGCGCAGCTCACCCGCGCAATGCCATTCATTGAGAAAACATTCGGTCCCTATCCCTATAAACAGTATTCCTTTATTCACGGAGGAGATGGCGGGATGGAATATCCCATGGCAACCCTGCTGAAAAGTCCTTCCGGCTGGAACCACGAATTCATGCACAGCTGGTACCAGGGAATGATGGGCACAAACGAACTGAAATATCCCTGGATGGATGAAGGGTTTACTCAATATGCCGGTGCAAGGGTATGGGGTTATCTGAACGGGGACAGTACAGCCGAACAATCATTCGGGAAGGAATACGACAATTATTTTGCACTTGCAAAAAGTAATTTACAGGAACCGCTGAGCACCTACGCAGATTTTTATAATACCAATGCAGGATATAATTATTCTTCCTATTACAAGGGAGCCGTTTTTATGGAGCAGCTCGCCTATATTGCCGGTGACCAGGTGTTGGATAAAATTCTGCTGGAATACTACCGGGACTGGCGGTTCAGACATCCCGATGCCGATGATTTTATCCGGGAGGCGGAAAAAGTGAGTGGCCTCCAGCTGGACTGGTACAAGGATTTTTGGATCAACAGCACAAAGACGGTTGACTATGCAATAGACAGTTTATGGGAGGTAAGCGGAAAAACCAGGATCCGCCTGCGGATGATTGGCAAAGTTCCGATGCCGCTGGATGTGTATTTGCAATTTAAGGATGGCAGCCGCGAAATCGCTTACATTCCGCAATATCTGATGTTTGGATCGAAGCCGCAGGAGGATAAATCCATTCCCCGTATTGTTTTTGATCCGTGGAAATGGACCAGCCCCGAATATGTATTCGAGATTAACCACCGGCTGAAGGATCTTAAAGTCGTGGACATCGATCCCTCGCACCGCATGGCAGACGTGAACAGGTTAAACAACAGGCTGGAGCTGAAATGGTAAGACTTATCGTCTGAAATATTTATTGATTGCTTCCACCCGGTTGCCTACCTGAAGTTTTTCGTAAATGTGATAGACATGTTTACGAACGGTTTCCTGGCTGATATAGAGGTTTGCAGCAATTTCCTTATAGAGCAGTCCAACGGCCAGTTGCTCCAGGATCTCATTTTCGCGGTTCGACAATACCGGCAGGGGTCTTGCCTTGCCCGAAAAAGATCCCTGCCATAATCCCTGAGCGCAGGGAGTATACTGAAAAACATTCAGCACCTTCCGCGCGATCTGACGGCTCATCGGTGCGCCGCCTTCTTTCAGTTCCCGGATGGCTTCCAGCAATCGTCCGGGGCTTGTTTTTTTGAGAATATAACCGTGGGCGCCCGCGTGCAGGGCATCGAAGATCTTTTCGTCGTCATCGTATATAGTACACATCAAAAACAGCAGTTCCGGATATTTTGGTTTGAGTTCCCTGATGATATCAATGCCGTTTTCTTCTTCCCCCAGATTAATATCCAGCAGCACCACATCGGGCCTTAGCGCAGGGATCAGGATAATGGCTTCCCCGAACCGGGAACAACTTCCGGACAGCTCAAATCCATCCGAACTCAGGATCAGCTGTTCCAGGATATTTCGCATTGGCAGATGATCGTCTACGATGCAAACGGAGATGGACATAATTGAAAGTTTAGATTCATAAAATTCAGGTTAATGGTGGATAGTGGATGGTGGATGGAATTCTGCCTTTGGAAGGATTCACACATGGGAGCCATCCACCATCCACCATCTACCATCTACCTTTCCGCCCGAACCCTTAAATTTACCTCTTCACTCCATTTCAAAAACAGTAAAATCACCCTGAAATAATGCATAATTCCCTCCTGCCGGTACTGATCAGTTTGTGTGCGGGAATCCTGCTGATTGTACTGCTTACGGCCAGGTACCGGGTGCATGCTTTTTTTGCACTGTTTATTTCCTGTTTCGTGGTTGGGCTTGGGGTTCAGCTTCCTGTCGCGGAAATCATCGTAGCGGTAAAGGAGGGATTTGGGAATATTATGAAGTCTATCGGGCTGATTATTGTTTTTGGTACCACCCTCGGTGTTCTCCTGGAACATACGGGGAGCACCCGGGTAATGGCCGATTTTATTTTGAAAAAAACAGGTGAACACCGGGCACCACTGGCCATGAACCTTACGGGTTTGCTGGTAGGGCTGCCCATCTTCTGCGACTCAGGTTATGTTGTGTTAAGCGGACTGAATAAATCCATAGCGCAGCGTACCGGAATTCCCATGGGCATCATGGCCGTATCGCTGGCAACCGGTTTATATTCCATTCACTGCCTGATTCCGCCGCATCCGGGCGCAGCGGCGGCAGCCGGAATAATGGGCGTTGATTTCGGTAAATTGATTTTAATGGGAGCAGGAATTGCAATTCCCGCCGCCCTTTGCGGATATGGATGGGCGAATTATGCCGGAAAAAAAAATCCGGTTATTATCAGGGAGGATTCAGCTGTTATTCCGGATGGGCTGTTATTGCCTTCTGTTTCGAAAGCTTTTTTTCCGGTACTCATTCCCGTTATACTGATTGCCTTCCGTTCTTCCCTCAGCATGGAAAGTTCAGGAACAGGCTGGCGTTCTCTTTTTTTTACGCTGGGTGATCCGGTCGTTGCACTTGCTATCGGCATTTTGCTGGCGCTTGCTGCAAAACCCGCGAAAAGCTCCTGGAAAAAAACAGAACTAAGCAGTTTGTTACAGGACTCCGCGGAAAAAGCGGGAGGGATACTGGTCATCATCGGCGCCGGCGGTGCTTTTGGCGCGGTGCTGGCTGCCACGCACCTGGGTGAACAGATGAGTGTGTCGATGCCACTCGGTCAACTCGGTATTTTTTTTCCGTTCTTGTTAACTTTTGTTCTGAAGACAGCGCAGGGCTCATCTACCGTGGCTATTATTACCGCTGCCTCCATCATTCATCCGCTGTTGCCGGCCCTTGGGCTGAATACGGCAAACGGTCAGTTATTCTGCGTCTTATCCATGGGCGCCGGTTCCATGATGATCTCCCATGCCAATGACGCCTATTTCTGGGTCGTTGCAAAATTCTCCGGCCTGGATATGAGAACGATGCTGAGGCTGTACACGGTGGGGTCTGTAATTATGGGGATGGTTTCGTTTGCAATGGTCTGCGTTTTGAAGTTTATAGTGGATGGTTGATTAATGCAAACCAACCGGCACCTGCACAATATACTTTCCCACAAATGCGGCTTCGGGAAACAGCTGATAAATTTCCCGGACCCGCGGCCGGGTGCCGCTTTCCGAGATTTCGGCGGCCAGGTCGCCTCCTTTTAAACAGATCAGTCCGCTGGCAAAGGGAAGATCTGCCGCCGGACCGTGCCCTGCAGAACCGGTTGCGGGAGAATGTCCTGCAGAATCTTCCTTATTTGAATCCGGTGCAGAAAGGCCCGCAGCCAGGCGTTCTTTATTTGCATCCGGGGGCCTGCGGAGCAGGGGTTTGGACCATTTCCATAGATCTGTAAGGGGTGCAACGGCCCGGGAAACGGCTGCGTCGAATTTTCTTCCCTGTATTTCTTCTGCGCGGGTATGCATGGTCGTTACATTCTGCAGGCCGAGATTTTCTGTAACGGCTTCCACCACTTTCAGTTTCTTGCCGATGCTGTCCACGAGGTGAAAATGCGTGTCAGGAAAAAAGATTGCCAACGGAATGCCCGGGAATCCGCCACCGGTGCCAATATCAATCACCCGGCTGCCAGGCCGGAAATCAAACACGGCAGCAATGCTGAGGGAATGCAGCACATGCTTCTCATACAAGCCACCGATATCCTTTCTCGAAATCACGTTGATCCGCGCATTCCATTCGTTGTAGAGGGATTCCAGTGCGCTGAACTGCGCCAGCTGTTCGCCCGTAAAGGCAGAAAAATAGCGGCTGATTATCTCCATTCCATGCGGGGCTTCTTCCATAATGAAGGTGCAAAAATGAGATAATAGGCGATCATCCAGATATCCAGCAACCACCAGAACGGGAAAAGATCGGATTCATTCAGTCGTTTCATTGTTTTGAAATACACGATCCCCTGCAACAGAAAACGAAGGCCGAACACGGCCAGGGTCCAGGTCCAGGGTGCGAAGAGGAGGCTGACGACAAATGCCGGATAGAATAAGAACTGACTCAGGGAATAAATACCGAGCATCCATTTTTGTTTGGGCCGGTAGAACTTGCCGGTACTGTGATGCCTGCTTTTTTGTTTTACCCAGTCCCCGAATGATTTTTTCGGTTCAGACATGGTAAAAGAATCGGGATCGATCACGATCCGGGTATTTGAGCGGTTGGCAACCTGGTTGATGAACAAATCGTCATCCCCGCCCGGTAAATGATTGACGGATGAAAAACCTTTATTCTTAAAAAATAATTGCTTTTTATAGGAAAGATTTCTGCCCACGCCCATATAAGGTTGTCCCGCCAGCGCAAAGGATAGATACTGCAATGCCGAATGAAAGGTTTCAAACCGGATCAGCTTATTGAGCAGGCCGGGCAGTTTCCGGTAAGGACTGTATCCCAGCACGATCTCTATGCCTTCATCATATCCGTCCTGCATGGTTTCGATCCAGGAATCACTGACCGGAACGCAGTCGCAGTCCGTAAGCAATACCACTTCATACAAGGCCTCTTTAATACCCATGCTGAGGGGGTATTTTTTCCCGGGGATTCCTTTGGCCTCGTATTCCAGATTCACAATATGCAGACCCTTGAAAGTCTTTTTGAATTCTTCGAGCAGATAACGCGTATCATCCTGACTGTTGTGATTCACCACAATCACCTCATAGGTGCTCGGATAGGTCTGTACCAGCGAGCCCGGAAGGTTGATGGCCAGGTGCTGTGCTTCATCCCGCGCGCAGATGATCACGCTTACCGGATGCTGCTGGTTTTTTTCCTTTGCCGGTTTACGGTAAAAAGCAAGGCGCTGGAAATACCAGACATAATAGAAAATCTGAATACCGGTGATCAAACAAAAAAAAGCAAACCCAATCTCACTCCACGATAAAAAAGGCGGCAGGTGGTTCATTCAATACAGTTAGTGGGAAAGACAAATTTAGGTAATATTGGGGTTATTTTGGAAGTAATTCACCATCCACCATATACCATCCACGAACAGTAACTTGCGGCATTTCCAATGGCTCAATTATCTTTTGAACTAACAAATACAGACCCTGCGTCCAATGCCCGCGCCGGCTTAATCCGGACGGATCACGGAGAAATTCCGACGCCGGTTTTTATGCCGGTAGGCACAGCCGGAGCTGTGAAGGCGGTTACTTCCGAACAACTCATGGAAGACGTGAGAGCGCGGATCATTCTGGGGAACACCTATCATCTTTATCTCCGCCCCGGAGCCGGGGTATTGGAAAATGCCGGAGGCCTGCACCGGTTCATGAACTGGAACCGGCCCATTTTAACTGACAGCGGCGGATACCAGGTTTTTTCCCTGGCTGGCACCCGGAAGATCACCGAAGAAGGCGTGGTTTTTAAATCACATATAGATGGATCTCCCCATTTGTTCACTCCCGAAAAGGTGATGGACATCCAGCGCAGTATCGGCGGGGATATTATTATGGCTTTTGACGAATGTCCGGCTTTTGGCGCCGGTTATGAATATGCGAAAACTTCCATGGAGCTTACCCACCGGTGGCTGGACCGCTGCCGGGAACGTTTTGGAAACACGCCGGACAAATACGGGTATACCCAGAATCTTTTTCCCATTGTGCAGGGTAGTGTTTTTGAAGATCTGCGTAAACAGTCCTGCGCATTTGTTTCCTCCCGGAACGCAGCAGGCAATGCCATTGGTGGTTTGAGTGTGGGTGAACCGGACGAGCAGTTATATGAAATGACAGCGCTTTGCTGTGCACATCTTCCCGTGCAAAAGCCACGCTATCTGATGGGGGTGGGAACGCCCTGGAATCTTTTGGAATGCATTGCCCTTGGCGTGGATATGTTCGATTGTGTGATGCCCACCCGGAACGGAAGAAACGGAATGCTTTTTACTTCGAAGGGAGTGATCAATATCGACAACAAGAAATGGGAAAATGATTTTTCCCCGATCGATGAGGATGTGGCGGGCACCGTCAGCTCCCGGTATAGCAAAGCTTATCTCCGGCATCTCATCAAAAGCAGGGAACTCACGGCGTTGACTATCGCAAGTGTACACAATCTTTCCTTCTATCTTCAACTCATGGATCAGGCCCGCGAACATATTCTGCAGGGAGATTTTATTTCCTGGAAGAATGAGCGGGTGGAGGTTTTGAGACGAAGACTGTGAAGGGTTGACGGATGACAGTTGACGGACTCTATATGGATTATCAAGATCAGATATTGTCATGCTGCAACACCTGAAGTCCGTCAACCGTCAACTGTCATCCGTCAACCCTTACTTCCCCGTCCACACATTATTCCCCTCCTCACTATCCGGCAGGACCTGATCGGGATCGATGGTAACAGAATCAATTTTCCGGGTGGAGGGATAGAAGAATCGCCAGACCGGTCCACGCTGCCAGATCTCAACCGGTAGTTTAACCCGTCCGGTTTTGCCGCCGGCCTCTTTTATTTCAACGGTTGCCGGCATGGGCAACTGCTCCCGGTTTTCTATCGTGATGATGGATCCGTTGACCGGATTGGATTCCGGATAACTCACATCCATTACCGCCTGATCCACTTTCCAGTTATTGAGGAACCAACCCCGCCAGAACCAGTCCAGGGTTTCGCCGCTGTAGTTTTCAATCGCATGAAAGAAATCCCAGGGGGTGGGATGCTTGTATGCCCAGCTATTAATATAATACCGGAAAGCACTGTCGAATTTATCTTCACCCAAAACCTGCTCGCGGAGTATCATAAGCCCCATGGCCGGTTTATCGTAAGCGTTGGCTGCCAGGTAGCGGGGCTGGGTAACTTCCGGAATGGTCAGGATACTTTCTGAGTTGGGCTGAAAGTAGCGGCGGGAACGCTGGCGGTTGTGCGGGGGTTCATAAAACTCCCCGTGATTAAAATATTTATCGGCCACTTCATTGATAAACGTATTGAAGCCTTCATCCATCCAGGCGTATTTTCTTTCATTGCTCCCAACGATCATGGGGAACCAGGTATGACCGAATTCATGACTGATTACTCCCCACAATTCTTTTTTCTGACTGAATGCGCTGCAGAAAACAATACCGGGATATTCCATGCCGCCCACAGGTCCGGCTACATTCACAGCGTTCGGGTAGGGAAAAGGAAGCCATTTGGCTGAATAATGCTCAATAGCGCCTTTTACAAATTCCGTGGCGCGTTTCCATCCGGAATCGGAAGCAGATTCGGCGGGATAGACCGACATGGCGAGCGACTTTTTTCCGCCGGGAAGATTTATGCGCGCAGCGTCCCAGATAAATGCTGCCGAGGCGGCCCAGGCAACATCCCTTGCCCGCTGGCAGTGGAAATGCCAGGTCTTCCTGCCTTTGGGAGGTTTGACAGCCTCTTCCTGCACTTCTTTTTCGGAACGGATCACAACTGTTTTATCGCTGTTGCGTGCGGCTTCCAGCCTTTTCTGCTCGTCGCGGGAGAGCACTTCCCCGGCGTTAAGCAATTCTCCTGAAGCCACCACCAGTAATTTGGAAGAAGCGGTTATGCTGAAATCATAATTTCCGTATTCCAGGTAGAATTCGCCGGCTCCGAGATAGGGAAGCGTATTCCATCCCTGCACATTATCGTACACGCACATGCGCGGATACCATTGGGCGATTTCATATAACCAGCCGTTATCTGTTTCCATCCGTCCCATACGGTCTGAACCCTTTTCGGGAATTCCGAAATTGTATTCAATCCGGATCTTTAAGGAATCTCCGTGCTCCTTTAAAGGAGAGTTCAAAAGAATCTGCATTCTGGTATCGCTGATGGTATATTTTGCTTTTTCTTCCTGCCCGTTATTCAGTATCTGCACCGACCGGATATCATAACCTCCGTCAAACCCCAGGTTGGCATAGCGGCCTCCGGTAACAGCCGTCGTTGCCTGTCCGCGGGAATCCGGTTTGTAAACATTCTGGTCCAGTTGCAGCCACACAAAAGATAAGGGTTCCGGACTGTTGTTCCGGTAAGTTATTGTTACGCTGCCGGAAATCTTTTGATTTTCGTCGTCCAGGTTAACCTGAATGGAATAATCTGCTTCATTCTGCCAGTACTGCGGACCTGGTGTTCCGCCGGCTGTTCTGACCTCATCGCCGTAAGCCGGATAAAAAACCGGAGCAAAAGCTTCGTGCTGATCGTAGTTTACTGTGTCCTGAGAGAAAGCGGACAATGAAATTAAAAACAGGCCGCTCAGCAGCAGCCACCCTTGTTTTAGATGCATCTTTACCATATTAAGGTGGCGAAGGTATATTTTTCGGGGTTTTTTATAGGGGTGATTATGATAAAAGGTGCGGGGATTTAACATCCTCCTTTCAATTCCCAGCGGGCATTGCTGTATTTTCGCAGCGCTTTTCTTTCATGAAAAAACTGGATTGGTACATACTACGCAAATTCCTGAGCACTTTTGTGTTTACCATGCTCACCATCACGGTAATAGCCGTAGTAATTGATACCAGCGAGAAAGCGGATGACTTTGTAAAATCGGGTCTCAGCTCCTGGGAAATTGTGACCCACTATTTTATCGGGTTTATTCCCTTTATTATGGCGATGATTTTCCCGCTCATGGTATTTATTGCCTGCATTTATTTTAGTTCCAAAATGGCCGGGCAATCGGAATTTATAGCCATCCTGGCCGGCGGGGTGCGGTATCCGCGTATGCTGCGGCCGTTTTTTGTGGGGGCTTTCATCCTGGGCCTGATCTACTGGTTTGCCGGCCATTACTGGGTGCCCAAAGCCCAGGAAATACGAACGAATTTCCAGGCCACTTATATAGACCGTAACAGTTCCTATAACGGCGATCCCTATCGTACCAATAATTTTTATCTGCGGGTGAATGCGGGTACCTATGTTGGTCTGAGATATTATGATACGGCCCGTAAAACTGCCAGCAGCTTTTTTCTTTCCCGGGTTAAGAATAATAAGATTTATTATAATCTCCGGGCGGAAACCATGAAATGGGATACCGCAAAGAAGGACTGGCTGCTCAGCGGCGTGGTGGAGCATACTAATGACGGGTTGAAAGAAACCGCAAAGCTCATTCCAACCATGCATATAAACCTGAATGTTCAGCCGGGTGAATTGCGAAGGGATGATTATCTGAAAGACAAACTCACTACGCCACAATTGAAAAAGTTTATCAGGATGGAGGAAATCCGGGGAAGTGAAGGCCTCAATACCTATAAGGTGGAGAGGTATCACCGGGATGCCTCTCCTTTTTCCGTATTTATCTTAACCCTTATCGGCGCGGTGATCGCTACCCGGAAAGTGAGGGGGGGAAGTGGTTTGCACCTGGCCATCGGACTGGTTATGGCTGCCGTTTTTGTGATCATGGATAAGTTCTCGGTAACTTTTGCAACCAAGGGGAATTTTTCTCCGATGCTGGCTGCGTGGATGCCGAATATTATTTTCGGGGTGCTGGCGGTCTGGCTGTACTGGCGCGCGCCGAAGTAGGTTGATAGTATATGGTTGGATGGTGGATGGACGATGCCGAGTGATCAGGCGAACCGTGTTTCTGTAAGCGGACCCATTTGCACATGGGAGCCATCTACCATATACCATCCACGGTTTCATTACGCAGATAAACTTAACAACCTATTCATTTGTTCCAAACACTTTCATGAATTAACTTTAGCCATCTTATCCCAGAAAATGTTAAACGCGTGGTATGACTATTAAAGAAAGGTTTAAAATCAGGTCCGAAGCCCTCAGCACAGAAATCAAGGATATTTTAAAAGAACACGGTTCAAAAAAAATAGGAGAGACTACTTTGTCCCAGATTTATCAGGGGATGCGGGGAATGACCGGGCTGGTTACGGAAACTTCTTTACTGGATGCACAGGAAGGCATCCGGTTCCGCGGATATTCCATCCCGGAGATCCAGCAGAAACTTCCCAAGGCAACCGGTGGTAATGAACCTCTGCCGGAAGGCTTGTTTTTACTGATGCTGCTGGGGGAACTTCCCGATGAAAAGGACGTGCAGGAACTAACGGCCAACTGGCAGCGCCGCAGCCATGTGCCCAACCATGTGTTCGATGCCATCGAGGCATTGCCGGTAACCACCCACCCCATGACGCAATTTGTGATTGCCATCATGGCTTTGCAAACGGAAAGCCAGTTCGCAAAAAAATATGCCGAGGGGCTGAATAAAAAAGACTACTGGGAAGCAGTGTTTGATGATTCCATGAACCTGATTGCCCGGCTCCCGCGGGTGGCGGCGTATATTTATCGCAGAAAATATAAAAAGGGGGATCATATCCAGCCCGACGGTTTGCTCGACTGGGCAGGAAATTTTGCCCACATGCTCGGTTATCAGAACGATACCTTTCAGGAACTGATGCGCTTATACATGACCATCCATGCCGACCACGAAGGAGGAAATGTGAGCGCCCATACCACCCACCTGGTGGGTTCTGCCCTGAGTGATCCCTATCTCTGTCTCGCTGCTGGAATGAACGGACTGGCAGGCCCGCTGCATGGCCTCGCAAACCAGGAAGTGATCAAATGGATCATGGATATGCGAAAAGAACTGAATACGGAGCTTCCGAGCCAGGAACAGATCGTGGAATACGTTCAGAAGACGCTGAATGAAGGGAAAGTAGTTCCCGGATACGGGCACGCTGTACTGCGGAAAACAGATCCGCGTTTTACCGCCCAGATGGAATTCGGTAAAAAACATTTACCCGATGATCCGCTGGTGAAAACCGTCTGGAATATTTATGAAGCGGTTCCACCGGTTTTACAATCCCTCGGAAAAATAAAAAACCCCTGGCCGAATGTGGATGCACACAGCGGCGCCCTGCTGGTTCATTTCGGCCTGGTGGAATATGAATTCTATACCGTTCTCTTTGGTGTGAGCCGCGCGCTCGGCGTACTCGCCAGCCTTTGCTGGGACCGGGCCCTGGGCTATCCCCTCGAAAGACCGAAATCCGTTACCACGGAATCGGTGAAGGAGTGGCTGGAGGGGAAGGGGGAGATTTGGGATTGAAATTCGGTTGACGGTTGACAGTTGACGGTTGACGGACTTTATGCGAAACATAAAGATTAATCAAAGTCAGGGTACTGCACCAAAAGTCCGTCAACCGTCATCCGTCATCCGTCAACCCTAAAGCGCCTGCACCACATCCTCCAAAATATCCTCCCTGTGCTCCAATCCCGCCGAAATGCGTATAAGCCCCGGCGTTATATTCACTTCCAGTCTTTCGGCTTCACTCAGTTTTCCGTGCGTGGTGCTGGCAGGATGAGACGCAATGCTGCGGGTATCTCCGAGGTTGGCGGTGAGGGAAAGCATTTTCAGGTTGTCCAGGAATTTTCTTCCGGCAGCGAGTCCGCCTTTCAGTTCAAAACAGAAAAGACCGCCTCCGTTCAGCATTTGCTTTTTGGCAATTGCGTATTGCGGATGACTTTCCAGGAAGGGATATTTCAACCAGCTGATGGCCGGATGTTTTTCCAGTTGCTGCGCCAGGAAAAATGCATTGGATACATGACGCTCCATGCGCACTTCCAGGGTTTCCAGGCTGCGGCTGAGTACCCAGGCATTGAAGGGCGACATGGCAGGGCCTGTACTGCGACAGAACAGATAAATATCATGGATCAGTTTTTTGCTGCCGAGCACAATCCCACCCAGGACCCGACCCTGACCATCCAGCCATTTGGTAGCCGAATGAATCACCAGGTCTGCTCCAAAGCGAACGGGAAGCTGACCGATAGGTGTCGCAAAACAATTGTCCACGCAAAAGAGCAGGTCATGTTTTTTTGCGAGCTTACCCACAGTCTCCAGGTCAATGATGTCCAGTCCGGGATTGGTGGGCGTTTCCACAAATATCATTTTGGTATTCGGTTGAATGGCCGCCTCCCAGCTTCCCGGGTCGCCGGCGGGAACATAACTGTGATCAATACCGTATTTGGGAAGAAATTTCGTGATGATGCTGTGCGTGCTGCCAAAGATTGACCTGCAGGAGAGCAGGTGATCTCCCTTCTTCAGAAAAGTTAGGAAGGATGCGAACACGGCACTCATGCCGGAGGAGGTTGCAAATCCGGATTCCATGCCTTCCAGTACACACATGCGGTCGGTGAATTCCTGAACGGTTGGATTGGAAAAACGGCTATAAATATTATCATCGTTCTCATCTGCAAAGGCAGCGCGCATCTCTTCTGCGTTATCAAAACAAAAACTACTGGTCAGGAACAGGGGGGAAGAATGTTCCATTTCTTCGGTTTGCTTTACCCGGGTTCTGATCAGTTGGGATACTGGGTGTAATGACATGATCTGGTTTTTATTATATTGTCCGGGCGATCCTGAATCGCCCGCGGTTACTCAATAATCTCAGGTTGAAACAAGGGAAAGTTCTTTCCCTTCGCTGCGTTGATTCTGAATCTCAGATTGAAATAAAGAGAATGCTTATCCCTTCTCCCCAATCGATCCTGAAATATCAGGTTGAAGGAAAGTCCGTTCCCTTTCAGGGATTGATCCTGCATTCCCATTGTATCCTGCATCCGGAGGCCTTTAATGTTGCCGCCACGGAGCAATATTTGTCAATCGAAAGTGCGCAGGCCCTCTGTGCTTTTTCCGGATCTATATTTCCTTTCAGTTCAAAAACAATCTGAATCTGCGTCCAAAGGGTTGCCTCTTTACCGGTTGCTCTTTCTCCGTCAATGCTGATCCGGAATCCATCCACGGATTGTTTCTGCTTTTTTAGAATGGAAACAATATCAATGCCGCTGCAGCTGCCCAGGGCCACCAATAACATCTGCATGGGCCGGAATCCGGAATTATGCCCTCCGCTCTCCGGGCTGGAGTCCATCGTTACCCGGTGACCATGATCATCGGTTCCCTCGAATCCGAAATCATCGCTGACCCGGGTTACTTCAACATGGACCATAAGATTGTTTTTGCGAAGGTAGGCGATCCGGAGTAATGTGGAAATGTGGAAATGTGCAAATGTGGAAATAGGTGGAAGCTTGGCCATTTCCGCATTTGCACAATTGCACATTTCCACATTCCCATATTTCCTCCTTATTTTGCATCTTAAATTTCTGAATCGGAAGCATGGAGGAATTTCATATTGATCAGGCTTTCCGGCTGGAAAACGGCCAGCGCCTGGCGGGTTTAAAGATCGCGTACCATACCTACGGCAAATTGAATGAAACGGCGGACAACGTGGTATGGATCTGTCATGCCTTAACCGCCAATTCCAATGTTTCCCGCTGGTGGCCCGGCATGGTCGGAGAGAACCATATCATCGATCCGCAAACGCACTTTATTGTTTGTGCCAATATTCTGGGGTCCTGCTATGGAACTTCCGGGCCGCTCAGTCAGGATCCGGAATCCGGCGAAATCTATTTCAGCCGTTTTCCCCCAATTACTATCCGCGATATGGTAAGGGCGCATATTCTGTTGCGGAAACACCTGGGCATTCGCCAGATCGAACTGATGATGGGCGGAAGCATGGGGGGATACCAGGCATTGGAATGGTGTGTAATGGAACCTGAAATCATCCGGGATCTCTTTCTTATAGCTACTTCCGCTGCAGAAACAGCCTGGGGTATTGCTATTCATACAGCGCAGCGCCTGGCCATAGAAGCCGATCCCGGCTGGAAGGATTTGCATGAGGATGCAGGTTCCGCCGGACTGAAAGCAGCGAGGGCTATCGGCATCCTCAGCTACCGGAATTATATGATCATGAAGGAAAAACAATCCGATCCGGATCCCGAAAAACTGGATCATTACCGGGCTTCCTCCTATATCAAATATCAGGGCGATAAACTGGCTCAGCGGTTCAATGCTTATAGTTATTGGTTGCTGACCAGGGCTATGGATACCCATAACCTTTCCCGCGGCCGGGGCGGCGATCTGAAAAAAGTATTGTCGTCCATGCGGCAAAGGACTCTCATCATCGGCATCACCAGCGATATTCTTTGTCCGGTCGACGAACAAAAATTTATTTCCGATTATATCCCCGACTGCAGGATGATTACCATCGATTCCATCTACGGCCATGATGGTTTCATGGTGGAATCCGATAAGATTGCGGATGGGTTGAAGAAGTGGATTAGAAAGTAAAAAGTAAAAAATAAAAAGTAAAAAATAAAAATTGCAGCGCTTTTTACTTTTTATTTTTTACTTATCACTTATCTCGTTAGCCTTCCCTGATAATAATCCAAAATCTTTGTTCTGAAAATGAAATTGTATTTGGAAGCGCTCAGGTTGGTATTGGCACGGTCATAATTATTTTTTGCGATCACATATTCTGCAGAAGTGATCACCCCGTTATTGAAACGGATCTCAGCGGTACGGAAGGATTCCCCATAAGCATTTACCTGATCCAGGTATCCCTTGTACTGTCCGTAAGCCGCATGCATATTCTGCCAGGCCTGTTCAACCTGTTGCTGCAGTTGATTCCGGGATGCATTGGCCACCACTTTTGCATTTTGCAAATTGATTTTCGCCAGTTTGATATTATTCCGGGTCGACAGGTAATTCAATATCGGAATATTCAGTTGCAAGCCGATGGATTCGTACCGGTTGTTTTTGAACTGGTCGCCAAAGCCGATTTTTTGCTGTTGTATGGAATAAGCCTGTACATCATAGCTTGCCGCGCCTATCTCCACAAACTGACCGGTAGGGGTTTTGAAGTCCGTACCGGGAATTCCGGTCGTTGCAATATTGGTGTAATTTGAATTGATATTGCCATAAAACGAGAGCGTGGGAAACAATTTGCCCCTGGCTACTGCAATTGCTTTTTCAAATGACCTTACCCGCAGATCGGCCGCCTTAATCAGCGGAATGGTCTGGAGAGCCGATTGAAAAATACTATCCGGGTTGCCTCCGTACTGAAAAGTGTTGGCGTCCAGCGGAACTGCTTCATAAATAGCATCTTTCTGATAAGGAACATTGAGCAGCGCAAACAGATTCACTTTGGAGGATTCCAGATTGTTTATGGCATTCACCACATTCACCTGGTCACTGGCATACTGGCCTTTGAGATCATATAAGGTAGCCGGTGCGATGGCGCCCGCGCTGTTTTGAATTTCCAGCCTTTCCACCTGTATGCTGTCAACCGTTGCCTGCTGGCGGGCGATGTCTAACTGATCCTTGTTACTCAATACCAGCAGGTATTGGAGAATGACATTCAGGGTGATATTATCTTTCTGCTGCTGCCAGTCCATCTTGCTGGCATCGAAATTCAGTGCATTCTGACGGATGGCGTTTTGCAATTGCAATCCGCCGAACAGGAGTAAATTGGCGTTGATACCGTAATTCCCGGAATTGTTCTGCTGATCAACGTACGTGTTGTTGAAATTATTGATACTTCTTCCATAGTTAATGCCCTGGCTGGCGCTGGCGTTGATCTGGGGAAGGAGATTGTCCTTGGCCTGTTTGAATTGCACGCCGCTGGCCTGCATTTGGACTTCGCTCTGCTTAACCTGCAGGTTATTCTGTATCGCCAGTTCAATACATTGCTTGAGATTCAGATTCTGCACACTGCTGACCTGTGCATACCCGTTGAAAGGGAAGGTCATGCCCGCAATCAATAGCCAGATAGGAAACCGCTTCATTGTTGTGATCATTTATTTTGACTCCGTTTTTTCGATGCGGCCGTCCAGCAGGTGAACGATACGTTTGCCGTAATCCGCATTTTTTTCCGAATGGGTTACCTGAATGATAGTTACTCCGTCCTGCTGGTTGAGTTTGGTGAATAATTCCATGATCTCTTCTCCCTGCTTGGAGTTGAGGTTGCCCGTCGGTTCATCGGCGAGGATCAGCTTGGGCTTGGCCACCAGGGCGCGGGCGATGCCCACGAGTTGCTGCTGACCGCCGGAAAGTTGTGTCGGGAACAAGTCTTTTTTCCCCACCATCTGAAACCGGTCGATGATATCGGCCACGATGGCTTTGCGTTCCGAAGTTTTGATATTCTGATAGATTAACGGCGTTTCAATATTTTCATATACCGTAAGCTCATCAATCAGGTGATAGGCCTGAAAAACAAATCCGATATGGGTTTTATAAAGATTCGACCGGTGTTTCTCTTTCAGCTTATACACTTCGGTATCCAAAAAATCGTAATCTCCTTCCGACGGCGTATCCAGCATCCCGATGATGTTTAGCAAGGTGGATTTTCCCGAACCCGAAGGACCCATGATGGAAATGAATTCCCCCTCCCCGATGTTCAGGTTGATGTCTTTCAGAATGAAATTCCGGATGTTTCCGATATTGATCCATTTGGAAATGTGCTCTAGTCTGATCATGATGTTTTTGTCTTGTTTATGTTTTCGTTAATGGTAGATAGTGGATGGTGGATGGCTCCCCTGTGCGGATTCGCACCTAAGCGAACGTTTATCAACCATCTACCCTAAACCATCAACCGCTTCTCATTCCGCTCTCAAACTGATTACCGGATTCGCCACCGCAGCTTTGATTGCCTGGAAGCTCACTGTAATCATCGCAATCAGTGCGGCCAGCAGCGCGGCTACCAGAAATATCCACCAGCCGATCTCGATCTGGTAAGCAAAATCCTTCAGCCAGTTATGCATTACCCACCAGGCAACCGGCGACGCAATGCAAATGGCAATGGCAACGAGCAACAGGAAGTCTCTGGACAGCAGGTTGACGATATTCGGAACACTGGCGCCCAAAACTTTCCGGATGCCGATTTCCCGGGTGCGCTGCATAGTGCTGTAGGAGGCAAGCCCGAGCAAACCCAGGCAGGATATGATGATGGCCAGGATTGCAAAATTGAGAAAGAGTTTTCCGAATCTTTCTTCACCGCGGTATTGTTTGTCGAAAAATTCATCCAGAAAAAAATAGCTGAAAGGCCGTGCCGGCATTAATGTATTCCATTTGCTTTCAATGGCGGCAATGGTTTTGGGTAAATCCTTCGTGGACAGGTTGATGGAAATCAGGTTGCAACCCTGCGGTTCAATCCGCATGGAAAGCGGCTTGATCTCCTGCTGCAGGGAGCGGAAATGAAAATCTTTCATCACGCCAATAATGGTTCCTTCCCGTCCCCATTGTTTGAACCGGCGGCCAACCGCCTGTTGGGGGGAGGAATAACCGAACAGCTTTACGGCTGCTTCATTCAGGATCATGGCATGCGTGGTGTCCGTTTGAAAATCACGGGAGAAGGCGCGTCCGGCAATGATCTTAATTTTGTATTGCGGTATATAGTCAAAATCCACAAAATACAGATCGAGATTGGCAATCTGTAATTCGCCCTTTTTATTTTCAACCTCGGAATAAGCTCCAGGGTTTCCGCCACCTGGTACGCTGGAGGACATGGCGACTGACTTTACATTGGGCAGCCCGGCCACCGCATTCCGGAAAGTTTCTTTGGCAGGGTCGGAATTGGTATTGATCACCAGCATCTGGTCTTTATTAAAACCCAGATCCTGGTTCCGCATATAATTCATCTGGTTATAAACGATAATGGTAGCGATGATCAAAGCAATGGAGATGCTGAACTGAGCAACTACAAGACTCTTTCTGAGCAGAGCGCCCCTGGTTCCGCTGTTAAACCGGCCTTTTAATACGGTGACAGGTTTAAAGGAAGAAAGTACGAGCGCAGGATAGGATCCGGCCAGTAATCCAATGCCAATGGCTGTTAAAAAGAGGGTCAGCAGATAATTCCATTGATCAAAAATACCCGGACTGATAGTCTTCCCCGCAAGCTGATTAAAAGAGGGCAGCAGCAGAGCTGCCAGGCCCAGCGTAAAGAGAAAGGCAATTAAACACAGGATCACGGATTCGCCGATGAACTGCCAGGTGAGTTGTCTTTTTACTGCACCCACCACTTTGCGGATGCCCACTTCCTTTGCCCGCTCTGCCGCGCGCGCCGTGGTGAGGTTCACAAAGTTAAAACAGGCGATCAGCATAATGAAAATGGCGATAATGGAAAAAATATAAACGTTATTGATATTACCGGTCGTGCTTCCGTCCCGGGTGGAACGCAGATAAACATCTTTTAAAGGCTCCAGTATTAAGGTCGGATACATGTTCAGTTGCTTCATCTCTGATCCGTTCCTTCTTTCCAGAAAAGCAGGAAGTAGTTTTTGAAATGCTTTCGCATTGGTGCCCGGTTTTAAAAGAACAAAGGTATTGTTCCCGTAATTTCCCCATTGGTCATCCAGTCCCTTATTAAAGTTCCGGGTCAGCGTGCTCATGGAAACCAGCATGTCCGCTTTGATCTGCGAATTCTCCGGCATGTCTTTCATTACTCCGGTAATTTTTGCAGGAAGACCGCCTCCGGTGAACAATACGGTTTGTCCGACCGGATCCGCATTGCCAAAATATTTCTTTACCGCCGTTTCGGATAAAACCAGGCTGAAGGGTTCATTCAGTGCGGTGTTGGGATTTCCTTTGAGTAACTTAAAATCAAAGACCTTAAAAAACAAAGAGTCTGCATACAGGGAATTGGTCTCCTGGAATTTTACATTGCCTTTCCTGACCAGCAGTTCATCTCCCGTTATTCTTACGGCAGCCTCCACCTGGGGAAAGTCCTGCGCTATATGCGGACCCACGGCCCAGGCCGGCCCAGACGTATGCAGTGTTTCCGACGGTGTTTTGAGATCAGTAACAACCCGGTAGATACGGTCGGCTTTACTATGGAAAGCATCATAGCTTAATTCAAACTTCACATACAGGAAGATCAGGAAGCATGCTGTCATGCCAACCGTTAATCCCATTACATTGATGAATGAGAAAACCCGGTGCCGCCAGAGGTTGCGGAAGGCGATTTTGAAGTAGTTTTTTAGCATTTCCTTTTATTAGTTGACGGTTGACAGTTGACGGTTGACGGACTTCCGGTGTTTCAAGCTGACAGAACTTGATCATAATGATCCACTAAAGTCCGTCAACCGTCAACTGTTAACCGTCAACCATTTTACGCTAAAATATTCTCAGTAACCGTCTGCCCATCAAGCATCCGGATAATCCGGTGGCTATACCGCGCATCGTGCTCGGAGTGCGTAACCATGATGATGGTGGTGCCCTGTTCGTTCAGATCCGTGAGCAGTTCCATTACTTCATTACCATTCGAGGAATCCAGGTTTCCGGTAGGTTCATCGGCGAGGATCAGCTTGGGTTTATTTACCACGGCCCGGGCAACGGCTACCCTTTGCTGCTGGCCGCCGGAGAGTTGCTGCGGATAGTGGTTCCTTCTGTGCATGATCTGCATCTTATCCAGCATTTCTTCCACTCGTTTCTTTCTTTCATCGCTTTTCACGCCGAGATAGATCAGCGGCAGTTCCACGTTTTCAAAAACGGTCAGTTCGTCAATCAGGTTAAAGCTCTGAAATACGAATCCGATATTCCGCTTGCGCAGGTCGGCTCTTTTCCGTTCATTGAAATGGGCCACTTCAATGCCATTGAACATGAAGCTGCCGCTGTCCGGATCATCCAGCAGGCCCAGGATATTCAATAAGGTTGATTTACCGCAGCCTGACGGGCCCATCACGGCAACGAATTCCCCGTCGTTCACCTGGAACGAAAGTTTGTTCAGCGCAATGGTTTCCACTTCTTCGGTTTTATAGATTTTTTCCAGGTCGTGAATCAGTATCATTTTTTTTATTTTAGACTGTTATGGGGGAATTATTTTTTAAATATGAGTTCCTGCATGGTGCCGTAGGTTTCATAACTGCTGGTGACCACTTTGTCGCCGGGTTCGAGACCCTGCAGCACTTCGTAATAGTCCTGATTCTGATTGCCCAGCTGAATATCGGCCCGGTACGCTTTTTTGCCGTCTGCACTCACTTTGAATATCCAGTTGCCGCCTGTCTGCTGGAAGAATCCACCGCGGGGTACCAGCACGGACTGCCTTTCATCGCTCAGGGCCAGCAGGATTTGCAGGGTTTGTCCTCTGCGAAGACCTTTGGGTACCGGGCCGGTAAATTGCATGTCGACCTGGAAATGCCCCGAAATAATCTGTGAATACACCTTAAATATCTTCAGATCGTAGTTGCTGTCGGCGAAGGAAAACTTGCCCTTAAGTCCGCTGTAAATGCGGGAAAGATAATGTTCGTCCACATCCACCCGCACTTTAAAACCACTGAGCACGTCGACCTGTCCCAGCCGTTCTCCTTTATTTTTATTCTGCCCGACCTCGGCATCCAGGGAGGTAAGCTGTCCGTCGACCGGAGCGCGCACCACCAGGTCGCCTACTTTCTTGCTGAGGATCTTCAGCGTCTTTTCAGCTCCGTTATATGACTGGGCATCCTGGTCGGCCTGCCGGGCTACTGAAACAGAATCCTGGTTCAGGATCCGCTGGGTCAGTTCCTTTTTCTGCAGGTAATAATTATAATCATTTTCGGCCTTTTTGAATTCCTGGGAACCGATGGCTTTTTGCGCATATAATTTCTTGTCCAGGTTATACACCCTTTCCGCTTCTTTATAAAAGCTTTCCACATCGGCCATATTGTTCAGTTTGCTGACCGTATTCTGCTGGGCGGTTACGCTGGAAAGCCGCATATTGGACAGCAGGGAATAAACGGAGGTCTGCTGGTTGGCCAGGTTCAGCTCAAGGTCGGTGTTGGACAGCCGGAGAATAGGCTCTCCCTTTTTCATAAAGGCGCCGTCTTCCACATATTTTTCCTCCACGCGGCCGCCTTCCAGGGCATCCAGGTAAATACTGGTAATGGGAAGAACGACCCCGTTTACCGGAATAGTTTCCTGGAAGGGCCCCTTGGTGACGGTGGATATGGTGATTCGATCCAGCTCCACATTCAGGGCCGATTTGCCCGACGTAAAATAATAACTGCCGAAGGCCAGCAAAACCAGTGCGGCGATCCCTGCAACAGTCAGGATCCTTTTGAGCGGCCATTTCTTTTTCTTTAAAACCCGGTCTACCATTTTTACATCATTTTTTTTAAAAGCACCCGGCATAAAAATACCCGGTGTTATAATTATAGCTGAAACTGAGAATTACAGACCTTGTAAAGGCAACCACGTGCCAGAACTCAATTTAGATGATTTACAGCTAATTATAAATCCGGAGCTGGTTAATCCGGTCGTTTCTGATACAGGAACTGTTCGCTTTCGATACAGCTGTCTGGAAGCCGGATTCCTTTAAAAAATTAATTGTCACCATATTATATTAGAGTAAACTTGTGGCACTGTTTTGTTGCTTAACCTTCAAATTTATTTTATTCTGCTGTATGGTATTAAAAAACGCCTCTATTCTCGTAATTGACGATGACGTGGATATCCTCACCGCCGTCAGGCTGCTGCTTAAAACCGAAGCGGCCGAGGTTATCACCGAAAAAAACCCCGAGAACATCCGGTCACTGCTGTATAAAAAGCGATTTGACATTATTCTGCTGGACATGAACTTCAACAGCGCGATCAATACGGGCAATGAAGGATTGTACTGGTTGCGCAAGATAAAGGAATGGGATGCAGCCGCGTTCGTTATTATGATCACAGCTTACGGGGATATTGATCTGGCGGTCCGGTCGCTCAAAGACGGCGCCGTGGACTTCATCGTAAAACCCTGGCATAACGAAAAGCTGATCAGCACCATCCGGGAAACCCTGCAGCGAAAAGACGGTTCCCTCGCCGTAAAGACAAAGGAAAACGTGGCGGGTGAGGAAACGGGCACGGTAATCGGTACTTCGCCTGCGATCCGGGAAATATTAAACAAGGTCGAAAAGATTGCGCCGACCGACGCAAATATCCTGATCCTGGGTGAAAATGGCACAGGCAAGGATCTGATGGCGAAGATGATCCATGAAAAAAGCCTCCGCGCGACCAAACAATTCGTGAAAGTGGATGTGGGAGCCCTTACCGAAACCCTGTTTGAAAGTGAACTATTCGGTCATAAGAAGGGCGCATTCACCGATGCGCGCGACGATCGCACCGGAAGATTTGAAATGGCTTCCGGTGGCACTTTGTTCCTGGATGAAATCGGAAATATCAGCCTGCAGCAGCAGGCGAAATTATTGTCGGTCCTGCAGAGCCGGCAGGTATCCCGCCTGGGATCCAACCTGCTGATCCCGGTGGATATCCGGCTGATCTGCGCCACTAACCTGCCCATCTCGGAGCTGGCCAATGAAACCCGTTTCCGGAAAGATCTTATTTACCGGATCAATACCGTGGAAATTATGATGCCGCCGCTGCGCAAGCGCCCGGAAGATATTGGCACCCTGGCCCGGGAATTTGCGCATATGTATGCCGGTAAGTATCTCAAAAGAACCCTGGAGCTGGATAATAAAGCGATTGAAAAACTCCGGTCCTACCATTTCCCCGGCAACGTGCGGGAACTGCAATACAGTATTGAAAGGGCGGTGATCATGTGTGAGGGGGATGAGATTCATGCCGATGATATTATCTTCTCCCCGCTCGAAACCGTGCGGGAGATCGAGGATATGGAAGACCGCGAACTTACCCTCAGCAGTATTGAAAAGAATACGATTTTGAAAGTAATTGAAAAGCACCAGGGTAATATTTCGCGGGCGGCCAGGGAACTGGGCCTGACGCGCACCGCACTTTATCGCAGGCTGAGTAAATACGATATTTAAACCATGTTTAAAAAATTTGAACTTCGCATACTCATCCGCGTTATTATTCTGTTTGCGGTGCTTTCTGCTACAGCCGTGGTGGTTGTTACGGCCCAGTATATTTACCTGATCATTTTGCTGCCGGTGCTGGCCTGGCAGTTCGGCGATTTTTACCGGTTCTTCCGGAAAACCCAGGACGAACTGGATCAGTTCGTGGAGTCGGTGCATTACCGCGATTTCTCCCGGCATTTTGATGTCAACCGCGCCCCCGATGAACTGAAAACCATGCGCAAGGGATTTAACGATATCAACAGCACATTCAAAGTCATCAGCCGCGAAAGGGAAACCCAGTTCCTGTATCTGCAGAAGATCCTCGAACTGGTGGAAACGGGAATCCTTTCTTACGAAACGGAAACCGGAAATGTGGTCTGGATGAATGATTCCCTGAAGCGGATCCTGGGTATTCCTTATCTGAAGACCATGCAATCCCTGGAGAAACGGGACGCCTACCTGTTCAGGGAAATCAATCAGCTGCAACCGGGAGTGGGTAAGATCGTTTCGATATCGCGGGATAACGGAATTGTAAAAGTGCTGGCGTCTGCCACGGCCTTTCAAACGGATAATAAAATGTTCAAACTGGCGGCATTTCAGAATGTGAATGAAGCCCTGGATGAAACGGAGGCGAGGGCCTGGCAGAAACTGCTCAGCGTGATGACGCATGAGATCATGAATTCGGTGGCGCCTATTTCATCCCTGGCGGATACCATGCTGGACCGGCTGCAGAAGGCAACGGAGCTCATGAAGGAACAGCCATCCGCCATCGAGGACCTGGAGCTGGGCATCGAAACCATCCGCAGGCGTAGTGAGGGCCTGCTGAAATTTGCAGAAACCTACCGCAACCTGAACAAAATTGTGGCGCCCACCCTGAAAAAGGTTTTGCTTCGCGATCTCTTCGAAAACCTCCATCAGCTGATGCTACCCACCCTGGAACAGAAAAACGTGCAGCTCGAGATCATTCTCCAGAACCCGGAATTATCCTATGAGATGGATGCAACCCTGATTGAACAGGTGCTGATCAACCTGCTGGTGAATGCCATTGAAGCAGTTAAAGAAAAGCCGCATCCGCGCATCCAGCTTTCAGCCTTCAATGCCAATAACAACAAGATCAATATCAAAGTGGCGGACAATGGCTGTGGCATTCCGTCCTCGCTGATGGACCGGATCTTCATTCCCTTTTTCAGCACCCGGAAGAACGGCAGTGGCATCGGGCTGAGCCTGAGCCAGCAGATCCTGTTGCTGCATAAGGGAAGTATCCAGGTGCAGTCCGTCGAAAATGAAGGATCTGTGTTTACTTTGCATTTGTAAATCGTTGTCAACAATGACTCAAAAACTTCGCATCGGCGTGGCCGACTGTGGCAAATATGAAAATTACCGTCGCTGGATCGAAGCGACCGGAGAAGCGGAAGCCGTAAAGCTCAGCATGTATTTAAACAATCCCGAAGCCGTGGCTGATTGTGACGGCGTAGTGCTGAGCGGCGGAGAGGACGTGCAGCCGGAATTATACGGTAAACCGGAATATGTAAAGGAATATGATCTGAAGGAAATTATTCCGGAGCGGGATAAATTTGAATTTTTAGTGATCGGCAATGTGCTGGATCAGGAAAAACCAATTTTGGGCATCTGCCGCGGACTGCAGGTGATGAATGTCTACCTCGGTGGAGACCTGGTTCCGGATATTCCTTCCGTGCTGCATTCGGGATTTCATGGAAAGAAAGAGGGCGTTGACCAGTTGCATCCGGTGAAAATTTTCCCGGATTCCCGCCTGGCTGAAATTTCCCGGCTGGATACTGGTCAGGTCAATTCCGCACATCACCAGTCTGCCGGCAACGCGGCCAAAGACCTGAAAATAACGGCCACCGGGGATGCCGGAATTGTGGAAGCCATGGAATGGAAAAACCCGCAGCACCGTTCCTGGTTATTGCTGGTTCAATGGCACCCCGAAAGGATGGCCGACCAGGCCAGTCCGCTAACCGCCGGCGTCAGGCAGGCTTTTTTCGATGCCTGCCGGAATAAAGGGGCATCGAAGAGCTGAACGGCCGGCACCTAACGGCAACCCATATCTGTAGGACAGCCTGGAATTTGTGTACGAGTCGGGTCATGACAGAACAAGGGATCTCCTGGCAGAAGACCGCATGGTATTTTTACGAAGCTGCGTGAAAATGTAGATAAATTTCAAAAGGTAGTTGGTTTTTATTCGGCGGACTACCTTATTTTTGTTCTGTAGCCTAAGTGTTTCCATCCTTCTCCAAAATCCAATTCTACCAAAATCCACTGCTTCGTCCCTCCTGAGAACAGTCCCATACCTGTCGTAAACCTTATTGAAGATCAATATAGGGTCCTGCGATGATTTCCATCCAGGATTGCTGTGGACTGCCGATTAACAGACTAATGAATCGTTTATGAAAAAAATTTACCTTCTGATTTTTACCGGGGTTTTTATGCTTGGGTCGTTTGTGTCGCGGGCGCAGTATACCTCTATTTCTCCGAATTCCGGACCCGGATCTCCTTACACATTAGATGACGCCCGTTTTTGGTTAGGCGGTGTACCGCCACCAAATCCGTGTAATAATTGCACTATTGTAATTAACTCCAGTGTTAATATGGTACCTAATGACGGTAGCAGTTCTACTGGGTTTGGTTCACAACCTTCTTTGGATCATGTTGTTCTGAATGGCGGGAGTTTACAAATTAACGGAGGTGTTAATTTGAATATAGAAACATTTGTTACTGCAAATAACACAGCCATTTTAATTGGCAGCGATGCTACAACTGCAGCAACAGTATTTGTGGATGACCAGGTACAGCTTACCGGCACAGCCGGCGTTCAGTTGGCAAATGTGAATTGCAGTGTCAATGCAAATAATGACGGAGGTCATCCTATTCAGGGAACTATCAACAGATTTGGCGGCGGCTCACCAATTGCCGGAGTTTATTATACTGATGTTGTTAATCCTCCCTACGACTATGTGCTAACTGCCCTGGGTATTGGAAACTCGACAAATGTGAATATTGACGGGGCGCCGCCAACCAATTTTTCTATGTACACCTTAAATTGCGATGGAAATGGTCCGGCTAACTCGAACACCTGCGCATCAGGCATAATATATGGCCCTGCAATAACAAGTTATGACAACGTGAACGGATTCCTGTCGTTCGGGCAGGCAGCCACCCTTCCGGTTATTCTAGTACAATTCTTAGCCAGCAAAAATGCTGATGGAACAATAAAACTATCCTGGGCAACAGCTCAGGAAGTCAATTCATCTTCTTTTGAAATAGAAAGAAGTGCCGATCAGGGTAGCTGGGAAAAAATCGGTTCAGTTGCTGCAAAAGGATATTCCTCCACAACGGCAAATTACAGTTTTACTGACCAGGCTCCGCTTGCAGGAAACGGTTATTACCGCCTGAAGATGATTGACCGGGACGGAAAATTCAAATACAGTAAAGTGGTTGCCGTTACATCCGACAAAGACAGCCGGCCGCTGGTCGTTTACAGCAATCCATTCAGTGATCAGATCCGTTTGAAGGTAAATGTGAGCAGGGCACAAAATCTGTCACTGACAGTTTCGGACATTATCGGTAAAACCTATTTAAAACAATCATATAATGCCCAGGCAGGTGATAACCTTATCAACCTGGTGCCACCGGTTGGTACTGCGAGGGGAATGTATATCCTGCATATTCAGGGTAACGCCTATGAGCAGACCGTAAAACTGGCGAGACAGTAAATGATTTGATAATCAGGATTCAGTTGCATGCCACTGTTCGGGAGGATTGAGCATCCCCTGACAGTGGCATCTCTTTTAAAGACCGCATATCCGGAAATATTTCAGCGCGATCGTGGGTGCGGACGATGGCCGCTTCAGCAAGCCTAATCCCGACTATACGGACCCGTATATTTTAGACCTTTTTGATGAACCGTGAAATTCATTTTTCTTTCGCCACACTTCGGAGGGGCGGGATCAGCGAAAAGGTTCGATTCCGGAAAAATGCTCCCAAATCAGGAATAAAAAGGCAGCATGTCATTTTATAAATCCCTCATTTTCATAACCCGCAGATTTTGGTACAGGACTTGAAACTTCGACCGAAACTCAGCGACTATGATTCAGGATATGTCAGTTCAGTTACTCGGTGAAAAAATGAAGGAATTGGAAAATGCATTATTTGTTTCGGATGCAAACTCTTTATCTAAGCTTCCCACCCACATTGTTCAGATTGCAGAAGTAGATGCAGAAGGGAATGCCTGGTTCATCATCCCCAGACCGACACAGGTTATTGAATCCTTTGATCAGCAGATGCCTGCCAAACTGGATTTCTTTAAAAAAGGGAAGGGATTTTATCTGAAGTTAAAAGGATTGGCTTCACTTATTTATTCGGAAGATTTATTACCCAAAACCAGGATCTTTCAGGAATTGTCCGAATCTTTTAAAAAGAAAAAACTGGTTGCGGTAAAATTAAAGATGCAGTCGGCGGAATATTTTGAAAATACACCCAGATCAGGTCCAAAACCCGTGCTGGCTATTGGAAGCATGATGTATAACTGGCTGATAAACCCTTTATTCGAGAATGATCAGAAGCAGTGGGCTACGATTCCGGTTTACGCGGAGAACAGTTAACGGTCAGCTGATAACGTCACAGACAGGCTGATGCAGTACCGGGAAATTACAGGAATTAGCGATAAAACAATACTGATGCGCTTTATCATGAAGCGCATTTACTTTTTCCAGCATGGAAATTTCCTTTACAATAACTCTTGGCTTCAGAATTACTTCGGTAAATCTTCCGTTTCCTTCTTTGGTTTCTTCCATGGTACCGGTAGCGCTGTCTGAATAATTTTCAACAATCACACCCGAGGCAGAGCAAAAATGCAGAAAGGAAAGCATGTGACAGGCCGATAAGGCAGCAACCAGCATCTCCTCCGGATTGTATTTAGCCTGGTCCCCGCGAAAAGCCGGGTCAGAAGAACCCTCAAGTTCCGGTTTTCCGTTTATTGATACTGTATAAGCCCTTTCGTAAGCCCGGTAATTCTCTGTTCCCTTTCCTGTATTGCCCGTCCAGCGGAGAAGGGTATTGTATTGGTGGATTTTAGACATTTTTGTAAATTGTATCTGGAACCGTTCATCGGATCCAAAGGTCATGTATCATCCATCCTTTCCGGTCGCAGGGAACTCACCTTAAAGATGGCACAAAGACTAAGAGATTTTTTACAATTGCCCGCAGAGATCTTTATGCCCCATACGGCATAGTGAGTGCATGCTGTATAATCCCGCCCCCGACCACATCATCGCCTTCATAAAAAACGGCACTCTGCCCGGGCGCAATGCTTTTAACGGGTTCGTAAAACTGAACTCGGACCTGGTTGCCTTCGGGATATAAATTACTCAGGCTTCCCTTATCCTTATAGCGGATTTTGGTCAGGGCTTCCATGCCGTCGGGAACGGTATCATATTTCATGAGGTTGAGGCCGCTGACCATCAGGCTTTGTCCGGCCAGATCAGTTTCTTCTCCCAGCACTACGGTATTGTTTTCCGGATGAATGGCCGTAACATACACGGGCTTTCCGAAGGCAATGTCCAGTCCCTTCCGCTGGCCAATAGTATAAAAAGGATAGCCCCGGTGTTTGCCGATGATATTACCGTGGATATCCACAAAGCTTCCTCCTTCCACATTTGATTCCAGTTCCGGCATTTTTTTCTTCAGGAAACCCCGGTAATCGTTGTCCGGCACAAAACAGATCTCATAGCTCTCGCTTTTTTTAGCCAGTTCCGGGTAGCCATAATCCATAGCCATCTGACGGATCTGCGGTTTGCGGTAGTTTCCAAGCGGGAGCAGAGTGCGGCTCAGCAGGTCCTGCTGCAGGCCCCAGAGTACATAACTCTGATCCTTCAATTCATCAACCCCCTTGCTGAGGAAATATCTTCCGCTGGCGTGCTGCTGAATGTTCGCATAGTGCCCGGTAGCAATAAATTCGCATTCCAGGGCATCCGCTCTTTTCAATAAGGCCCGCCATTTAATATGGGTATTGCACATCACGCAGGGATTGGGCGTGCGGCCTGCGAGATATTCCTCCACAAAATTGTCGATGACGGCAGTTCCGAACTCATCCCGGATATCGAGCACAAAATGCGGGAAACCATGCTGTACGGCGGCCATCCGGGCATCATTAAAGCTGTCCAGGTTGCAGCAGCCGGTCTCTTTTTTGGAAGATCCCGAACTGGCATAATCCCAGGTCTTCATGGTAATACCAATTACTTCATACCCCTGGTCATGCAGCATCAGGGCGGTAATGGTACTGTCGATACCCCCGCTCATGGCTACCAGCACTTTTCCTTTCCTGCTCATGGCCGCAAAGATACCCACAAAATAGTATTTTCCCAGCCTCCTAAATCCTGTAAATTGCCATTTCAAACAATTTTAAGTACGCAGCTAAATTTTAAGTTATGATCAAATTGCAAGTCATCGGAAATCTTGGAAAAGATTGTGTGACCAATCTCGTGAATGGTAAAAATGTGATCAATTTCAATGTGGCGCACACGGAAAAATTCCGCGATGCCCAGGGAAACCAGAAGGAGAAAACCGTGTGGGTGGATTGTGCTTACTGGACGGACCGTACAGCGATCGCTCCTTATCTGAAAAAAGGCACACAGGTATATGCAGAAGGTACTCCCGATCTGCGCACCTACCAGAAAACAGATGGAACGCAGGGCGTATCCTTAACGCTGCGTGTACAGAGTGTACAATTGCTCGGCAGCAGGAATACGAATGATAGTGCTGGTTACGGAACCGAAAACCATAACCAGGCTTCCCCAAGTATGTCAGGCATTCCTTCGCCGGGCGAAGTCTCTGCTCCGGTCGACGATCTTCCTTTTTAAGTTTTCCGATAAGAAAATGCTCTCACCGTAATGAGGGCATTTTTGTTTACCTTATCCTGCATCTTTTTACATTTAAAACCAAACGAACATGAAAGGATCTTCTTCCGCTTCCCGTCGTCGTTTTTTGCAACAGATGAGCGGTACGGCACTTGCACTGGCCGCTACGAATTCTACCCTGGCTTATGCTGACCAGTGGCAAAACCGGGTAGATAGTTATTCCCGGAAAATTTCTCCGAATGATAAAATCCGCGTCGGCGTTATCGGCATCGGCATCCAGGGAAACAATGACCTGGAAGCCGCCCTGAAAGTGCCCGGGACTGAAATGGTTGCCGCCTGCGATTTATATAAGGGCAGGCTGGAACGTGCGAAGGAAGTTTATGGCAAAGATCTTTTTGTCACGGCGGACTATCGCGAACTGCTGAACCGCAAAGATGTGGATGCTGTGATCATTGCTACGAGCGATCACTGGCATTCCCGGATTTCCATAGACGCTTTGAAAAGCGGGAAAGCTGTTTACTGTGAAAAGCCGATGGTACATAAGATCAGTCAGGGACTGGGAGTGATTGACGAGTGGAAAAAGAGTAAGAAAACCATGCAGATCGGTAGTCAGCGGGTAAGCAGCATTGGTACCATCAAAGCGCGGGAGGCTTTCCGTTCCGGCGCCATCGGTCAGCTGTCCTGCGTCGAGGCAAATTTTGACCGCCAGAGCGCGCTGGGTGCATGGGAGTACACGATGCCGACAGATGAATCCGCGGAAACGGTGGACTGGAAAAAATATATTCAGGGAATGCCCGATCAGCCCTATGATGCGAAGAAATTTTTCTGGTGGCGGAATTACCGGGCATTTGGTACCGGTGTTGCCGGCGATTTGTTCGTGCATCTGCTATCCGGAATTCACACGATCACGGATTCAAAAGGACCCGAGAAAATTTATTCTTCCGCACAGCTTTGCTACTGGAAAGACGGACGGGACGTGCCTGATGTGATGACCGGCGTAATTCAATATCCGGAAACAAAGGAGCACCCGGAGTTCCAGCTGATGCTGCGGGTGAATTTCATCAGTGGGAATAATGAATCGGGAGGCACAAAATTCATCGGCTCGGAAGGCGTGCTCAGCCTGGAGGGCAATGGATTTACGATCCATCATCATAAGATGTCGAAGGCGCCGGGCATTGGCGGATGGGATGCCCTGACAACCTATCCCAAAGCCATGCAGGAAGAATTGCTGAAAAAATATAATGAGAAGTGGTCAGCAGCCGACCAGCAGGATCATTCTGATCCGGATACTGTTTTCCGTGCGCCGGCGGGATATGACGAACACATGGAACATTTTGCACATTTTTTTGAAGGCGTGCGGAACGGTACCCCGGTGGTGGAAGATCCCGTGTTTGGTTTCCGTGCGGCAGCTCCCTGTCTCGCTGCCAATGAAAGCTATTTCCAAAATAAAATTATACATTGGGATCCGGTCAATATGAAACTGATATCCTGACCGGTTCAGTACATGGAAAAAATATTCAGCTACACCGAATTAAAAAGATTTACAAAAGACATATTCCGCAGCATTCATTTCTCTGAAAAAGATGCAGAGCTTGCGGCCGCCGTTTTATTAAGCGCCGATCTCCGCGGAATAGATTCCCATGGCATTGCCCGGCTGACGGGCTATGTAAGACTCTGGGAGGCTAAAAGGGCAAATCCGCAACCCCGGATTGAAATTGTTCACGAAACGCCATCCACCGGAGTGGTTGATGGCGACGGCGGACTGGGTCTGGTAGTGGCGCCATTCGCCATGGATCTGGCCATTCGTAAGGCAAAGCAGGTGGGATCCGGCTGGATTGCCGTGCGCAACTCCAATCATTTCGGAATAGCTGCCCGGCACGCAATGATGGCATTGAAAGAAGACATGATAGGAATTGTGATGACCAATGCAAGCGCGCTCGTAGCCCCTACATTTTCCAATGAAAGATTGCTGGGCACCAACCCCATTTGTGTTGCCATTCCCTCGGGAAATGAGCCGGCTTTTGTTGCCGATCTGGCAACTACAACTGCGGCTAACGGAAAGTTGGAAGTGCTGCAACGTAAAAATGAACTGGCGCCGCAGGGATGGATCCAGGACAGACACGGCAAACCCTCCAGCAATCCCCATGAATTAAAAGAAGGGGGCGCCCTGCTTCCGCTTGGCGGCGACCGGGAGCATGGAAGCCACAAGGGATATGCCTTAGGGGCGATCGTCGATATTTTTTCCGGTGTGCTTAGTGGGGCCAATTACGGACCCTGGGTTCCTCCTTTTCCCGCCTATGTACCCATTCCGGAGAATATGCCCGGGAAGGGAATCGGGCATTTTTTCGGAGCCATGCGCATTGACGGTTTCCGGAAAGCGGAAGATTTCAAAAAAGATATGGATCAATGGCTGGTCCGGTTCCGGAATGCCCGGCCCGGAAAGGGGTATGAAAAAGTGTTGGTTCCCGGGGACCCGGAAAGGGAAATGGAAACCCGGAGAAGCCGGGAAGGGATTCCGCTGCTGCAAAAAGTAGTTGAGAACCTGAATATGCTGGCGGACCGGTTCAATATTCCGCCAATCGTCTGATGCGATTGGAAAACAATACAATAATTTTCTTCCACATAAGTTATTACACTTAGCCCGGGCGAAAATGCTGCCCGTTTGGTCGCTCATCGAAATCTTCAGGTCATTCATCGAAAATTTATAGGAACTGGACATTCCAGAGACTATTTTTCACGCCTTGCGGCAGGAAGAAAATGACAGCATTTTCGAGTCCCGCACAACTTCAGACATTAAATTTCAAATCCGGAAAAACTATCTCAAAATGGGAAAAACCAAAAGAGAATAATGAGTGTAAACCCTTATATGTCAGGAGAATCGGCTTTGGTATAGCAATTGGAACTCCTGAGATGTAATAAACCGGACCCTTATGAAACAGATCTACAACCCTGATGTGGAAGCGAACAGTACTCACGTAGAAAAGAATACCCCTGGTATTTTTTCCCTGGCGCTGGCGGCTGGCAGAAGATTTCGGGTAATGCTGGCTGTTTTACTTTGCCTTTCAATTCTCCAATTTGTATCAGTAGAGGGTTTTGCGCAAGATTGCGCAACTTCAGGAAACCACTCTCAAACCAAGAGTGAAAACACGTATTACCCCGGTAAACAGGCGAGCGTTCCTGCGGGTTCTACCTCAGTTCAATTGGATAAAGTTCCTTCAGGATATGGTAGTACGTCGATCAGCGCCGGAGATATTATATTCATTATTCAAATGCAGGGAGCGAATATTAATGTTCCTGCAAATGTTGCCAGTACATTGTATGGAGGAAACAAAAGCGGTCAGGAAAGTGGTTTTATTACTACGAACCTGATGGCTGGAAATATGGAATTTGCGGTGGCCACAAATAGCGTATCCAGATTTTCCGGGGGCACTTTGAATTTACAATCCCCACTTTCCTATTCTTATGCCAATTCAGTTTTTGGTACAACTGGTAAGTATACTTATCAGGTCATCGTGGTGCCATCATATTATGATATCACACTTAATCCAGCCTCTGGTACAATCAGCACTCCGAATTGGAATGGCAATGTTGGAGGAGTTACCGTGATTACCGCGGTAAATCAACTGAATTTCAATGGCAAAACAATCGATGCTGTTGGTGCCGGATTCCGGGGAGGAGGTGGGCGAAAACTTGGAGGAGCATCAGGACACGATCAACTGGATGCTTATACAATGTCGACTGTTAATGCAAATGGTAGCAAAGGAGAAGGAATTGCGGGAACTCCCAGATATATTAATTTTAATAACAGCCTGGTTGATAATATTGACGAGGGATACCCTGGCGGTAGTTACGCACGCGGAGGCGCAGGAAATGCGGGAGGCGGTGGAACAGACAGTAATCCGGATAATAACAACCAGAATTCCGGAGGCGGAGGTGGTGGCAATGGAGGTAAAGGCGGCTTAGGCGGAAATGGCTGGTATTCTTTCGGTGTAACAGGCGGTTACGGCGGATTTTATTTTGCTACCACAGATCCAAGTCTTGTAACTTACTATAGCCCCAGTCGCCTGATTATGGGCGGAGGAGGGGGTGCAGGCTCAACCAATGATGGTACCGGAAATTCAGCTAATGACGGATTTGAAAGCAGCGGAGCCACAGGCGGTGGACTTGTGATCGTAAATGCTCTGACGTTTACAGGAACCGGAACAATTGACGTTTCCGGCGATGATGCATCAAACAATGTTCTGATCGATGGTAGTGGCGGCGGAGGAGCAGGTGGTAGCATTTTGATTTATGCTAACAGTGGCCAGTCCGGAATTACTGCTATTGCCAATGGAGGCAACGGAGGAACCAATACTCCAAAAAATAAAAGCGCAACCCAGCATGGTCCCGGCGGTGGCGGAGGCGGTGGTGTTATCTTTTCAAATGCTGCACTGAATGCTGCTTCTTCGGTTGTAAATGGTACAGCTGGTCTAAGTATTGGTACGTTAAGCACGGATAATTATGGAGCGAAGGATGGCAAACCCGGTGTTCTTACCACAACATTCCCGTTCTCCCAGTTACCTCCCAATATGGAAATCTGCCAGATTCAGGTGCTGCCGGTAACCATTACAAACTTTAGCGCTTCTTATATTTCTTCAAATAATGTAAAAGTTGCCTGGTCAACCAGCAGTGAAATCAATGCTGATTACTATGTTGTGGAAAGAAGTACGAACTCGGAGGATTTTATTCCGGTGGGTCAGGTTAATGCCAGCGAGTCCGCTAACCCAGTTCATAATTATTCTTTAAACGATCAGCTTTCCAATGTAAACAGCAATATCATTTATTACCGTCTGCGCATCGTGGACAAGAGCGGTAAATTCAGCTATAGCAAAATTGTACCGGTGAGACTGGATCAGCCGGCTAATAATTTCTCGATCTATCCGAACCCGGTTGATAATTATGTTACCCTCAACCTGTTCTCAGATAAGCCAGGCATGGGTGTTTTGCGGGTGATAGATAATTCGGGCAGGCAGATTCTGACAAAATCCATCTCGGTATATAACGGGAATAACAGCATCGCGGTGGATCAGCTGGGTTATTTGCCTAAAGGTGTTTATATGGTGCAGGTATTGCTGAATAATAATCTGTACAATCAAAAACTGCTGAAGAAGTAAAAAGTAAAAAGTAAAAAATTTGGGACGCCCTGGTGCTTAGTAGCCGCCGGGGCGTTACTTTTTTAAAGATTTTCTAAAAGCCTGTCTTTCCGGCAGGCTTTATTCTTTTCTATTCACCAACCTGTATCTTTGCCATCCCAAAAAAAGGGGTATCATGAAAGTTATGAAGTTCGGCGGCACTTCGGTGGGAAAACCGGAGCGCATGCATGAAGTAGCCAGGCTGATTACCGGGAGTCCGGAAAAAAAGATCGTTGTTTTAAGCGCACTTAGTGGAACAACCAATGCCCTGGTGGAAATTGGCCGGGCGGCTGCCGGTTTTCAGCGGGAGGCCGCACAGGAACAGATCAATAAATTGTCGGATCATTACCATGCGTTTATCCGTCAGCTCCTGGAAACAGATGCCAGTCAGCAGATCGCACTGAATATCATCAGAGAACATTTCGAATTCCTGAGCATCATCCTGCGTATTTCATTCAGCGAATCCCTGAACAAAGATATCCTCGCCCAGGGCGAATTGCTATCCACCAAACTGTTCAGCGTTTACCTGGAAGAAAAAGGCATTCCGCATGTGTTGTTACCCGCGCTGGAATTCATGAGCATTGATGCGGAAGATGAACCGCGGCTCGATCAGATCCGCAGCAGACTCACCCAGCTGCTTGCCCGTTATCCCGATACAAATCTTTTTATCACCCAGGGCTATATCTGCCGGAATGCAAGGGGTGAAGTGGATAACCTGAAAAGAGGGGGAAGCGATTATACCGCTTCCCTGATTGCAGCAGCCATTCAGGCTTCTGTTTGTGAAATCTGGACGGATATCGATGGCATGCATAACAACGATCCACGCATCGTCAAAAAAACGATTCCGGTAGAGCAGCTGAGTTTTGATGAGGCCGCCGAACTTGCATATTTCGGAGCAAAAATTCTACATCCTACCTGTATCTGGCCGGCGCAACAACAGAACGTGCCGGTTAAACTGCTCAATACCATGCAGCCAGCGGCTGCGGGAACGGTCATTCAGAAAACGGCTTCTGCCTCCGGAGTAAAGGCGATCGCGGCCAAAGACGGGATTATCGCCATCAATATCAAAAGCAGCCGGATGCTGCTGGCTTATGGGTTCCTCCGGAAAATCTTCGAAGTTTTTGAAAAATATAAAACTTCGATCGACATGGTCACGACTTCTGAAGTGGCGGTTTCCCTTACCATCGATAACGGGAGCAACCTGAAAAAAATTTTAAAAGAACTGGAACCCTTCGGAACAACCGAAGTGGAGCATGATCAAACGATCGTTTCCATTGTAGGGAATGAAATTGCAGCTACCGAAGATGTGCTGGGAAAACTATTCGACGGCCTCTCCGGAGTACCCGTCCGCATGGTGAGCTACGGAGGCAGCAAACACAACGTATCGGTGCTGATTCCCTCTGCCTATAAGGTTCAGACGCTGCAGGAGTTGAATGTTAAGCTTTTTGGATTGAAGTGATTGGGGTTGACGGTTGACAGTTGACGGTTGACGGTTGACGGACTTTATGCGGAGCATAAAGATCAAATACAGTTATATTGTATCACCGGAAGTCCGTCAACCATCAACCGTCATCCGTCAACCACTCAATTCCGAATCAGCATCTCCTCCAATGCCTGATCCCGGTTATAAATATCCTTACGAAAATTCAGTTTTCCCTGATTGTCGACCCAGGCCGTGAGATAGGCAATATAAACCGGAACCGGATTGGGCAGCGTTACATATTGTTCCCTGCCGCGATGCATGGCGGCAGTTATTTTTTTCTCATTCCATTCCGGATTCTTTCTGAGCAGGAACTCAGCCAGTTTTTTTGGATTGGCCAAACGGATACAGCCATGGCTGAAGGCCCGGGAGGGTTCATCAAAAAGACTTTTGGCCGGCGAATCGTGCAGGTAGATATTGTATGAATTGGGAAAAAGGAATTTTACCAGTCCCAGGGAATTGGAAGGACCCGGTTTTTGCCGGATCATATTCCCGTTCCATTCCATGTTGTTCTTTCTCAGGTAGTCCGGATCTTTCTTTATAGCCGGCAGAATTTCTTTTTTCATGATGGATGCGGGCACATTCCAATAAGGACTGAACACAACCCATTTCAGGTCGCCGTTAAAAACCACAGTTTTGTGAATGTCTTTTCCCACCACCACATTCATTTTAAATGCCAGGGTATCCTGGTCGTAAACATACAGTGTGAAGGCCGGAATATTGATGATCAGGTATTGATTGCGCAGGAAAGCCGGCACCCAGCGGGTCCTTTCCATATTTACGATGAGCTTGCGGATGTTTTCCGTTAGCGGGATATTGACTTCCCGGAAAAAAGCAGGTCCCATAATACCATCCGGATGCAATCCATACCGGTACTGGAATGATTTTACTGCTTCTTCCAGGGAATCGTCAAACAGGTTCGATCCCGAGTCTTTGGTCAGGTCTCCCAAAAGGAATAACCGGTTTCTGATTTCATGGATAATTTCCGCTGAGTCGTTTTTCCGGTAAATGTTGCCATTTGCCGGAAGCGGTTTCCAAAGTCCGGCACTGTCGATATGCCGGTATTTTTGTAATTCCATTTTCAGCTGGTAATATTGTTGGTTGCTGAAGTTGTTAGCGAAGAGCGAAGCACTGCTGTCTTTCAGCAGGGAGTCTATTAACAGGGGAAGATCCAGTTTTTTTCTCGGAAGATACCATTGCAATTTTGTACTTTCTTTCTCCGGAATACCCTGCCACACTTTTTCTGCATAAAAAAAATATTCCGCAGTGAGCAGGATCTCGATATCCGGATCTGCACCCTCTTTCGGCAGGGGGTCATTGAAAAGCTTGTCGAGACTGTCCTTATACGGAACAGCCGTTTGGATACCCTCTTTGTCCAGATTATTGAGATGATTGAAGAGATTGTCGGCCTGTTCGGTCAGTCCGTTTTCATCATACCAGGCAAAGCGGTTTTGCCGGTAAGCATAAAATTTTCTTACATCATCCCGGAAATTACCGAGCAGGGGAAATTTCTGAAAAAAAGAATCGATCCGTGCGCTGTCGGTGCGCAGCAACTGCTGATCGCTGAAATTTCCCCGGACAGATAATTCGGGATGCGGAATTGTATCCCGCGGAATGTTTTTGATTTTATCCTGACCCGCGTTGCAGGAAGCGAGGAGGAGTAGGAGTGCTATTTTGGGGATTGGGTGCATTAGAAAACGGTTGACGGATGACGGTTGACGGACTCCTGTGTTGCATTCCGACAGAATTGAGGCTTGATGATTCGCTTAAAGTCCGTCAACCGTCAACCGTCAACCGTCAACTGTGAACTCTTCACGCTTCAGGAGTAGCACAAAAAAATCCTCCCCAAAGGAAGGATTTCAAATTTCGTATATGGAGTAAGTAAGATTAGTAATCTCTGTCAAATCCGCCGCCACCGCCGTTTCCACGGTTATAGCCACCCTTCTTGTAACCCCCGCCTCCGCCGCCGTTACCGAAGCTTCTCTTTTTGAAACCACCGCCGCCACCGCCCTGTTGTTTGGGCTGGGATTCATTGACGATGATTTTACGACCCATCACTTCTGAATCGTAGAGAGCTGTAATAGCTGCCTGTGCTTCTGCGTCGTTTTCCATTTCAACAAAGCCGAAGCCCTTGCTGCGCCCTGAAACTTTGTCCTTAACGATTTTTGCAGAACCAACAGCGCCGTGTTGTTCAAAAAGGTTTCTGAGATCCTCATCGGTCATTTGCCAGGAGAGGTTGCCTACATAAATGTTCATTGTGCTAAAATTAATAAATGATAAAAACGACTCTAAAACTTCGTAGCTACGATGAACGATGGCGCGATACCGCACCAGCACACCTTAAGAACCAGAGTAACAGAGCGATTGTAAAGATAGGGATTTTTAATTCTCAGGAAAATTTTACAGACGGGCGGAAAGCGGGTGATAACGGGCGTTCCCGGGCGTCAAAAAACCCCGTCGGGAGACGGGGTTTTGTCAACTATTTTCAGCCGGTCTTTATTCAGCCGTTACCTCAAAATCAACTTCCGTTTCGTTGCCATGGCCAAAGTCGACCTTGGCCTTATAGGTTCCCAGTTCTTTCACTTCGGAAAGAATATGGATGCGGCGGCGGTCAATTTCATAACCCTTCTGATCGCGGATGGCGCGGGCCAGCTGGACCGATGTAACACTTCCGAAGATCTTACCACTGGTACCGGTTTTTGCCCCGATCTTCAATGGCGAACCTTTCAGCACTTCGATTACTTTATTTACTTCCGCCAGCAGTTTCTCTTCTTTCTTTTTCTGTTGTTTTATCTTCTCTTCCAGTTGTTTAAGGTTGGAAGGGCTGGCTTCAATGGCCATTTTTTTGGGGATCAGGAAATTGCGGGCATAGCCGTTCTTTACGCTTACTTTTTCATGTGCAGCGCCGAGGTTGTCCACGTCCTGGATCAGAATGATTTCCATTATTTTTTGTTTGTTCACCTATGTCCCAATCAGACCGGGGTCCGACTGTTTCTCCCGTTTCCCGGAAGGTTAGGGTGATGGTTACTTGAATAGGTCGGTTACGTATGGCAAAATAGCCATCTGCCTTGCTTTTTTGATTGCTTCCGATACTTTACGCTGGTATTTCAGCGAATTTCCGGTGATGCGGCGGGGAAGCATTTTGCCCTGTTCGTTCAGGAACTTTTTCAGGAATTCACCGTCCTTATAATCCACATAACGAATGTGGTATTTTTTGAAACGGCAGAATTTCTTGGCTCTCTGCTGGGTTTTGATCGCGGTCAGATACTTGATCTCGTTTGTCTTTGCCATTGCTTAAACCTCCGCTTTTTCGGTTGCTGTTGCTACACCACTTTTCTTTCTGGCATTGTACTCGACGGCGTATTTATCGAGTCTGGTAGCCATGAAACGTAACACGGTTTCATCGCGGAGAATCTGAATTTTCAGCTTCTCATTGAAGTCGGATGGCGCACTGTATTCCAGAACCCAGTATAAACCGGTCGTTTTTTTCTGGATCGGATACGCCAGTGATTTAAGACCCCAGGGATTTTCGTGCACCACTTTGCCGCCGTTTTCTTTAACGAAAGCAGTGAATTTGTTCTGGGCGGCTTTATAGTCCTCCTCAGACAGCACAGGGGTAAAAATCACCATCAATTCATAATTGTTCATTTCCCTGTTTTTGGTAAAAAAATTAATTGGGCTGCGAAGGTAATAGTTTTGGGCGGAAAAGAGAATAGAAATAGTTGACGGTTAACGGATGACGGTTGACGGATCTTAGGTGCGGATTCAAACCTGAAGTCCGTCAACCGTCATCCGTTAACCGTCAACCAATTCCGTCATCCTGTCAGCCTAACCCCCAATGGCCCTATCTTTGCCGACAAGCTCAAAAATCCCTTCAATATGCAAAAAGGAAGTATCCGGGTCCAGACAGAGAACATTTTTCCCATCATCAAGAAATTCCTGTACAGCGATCACGAAATATTTCTCAGAGAGTTGATTAGCAACGCAGTAGATGCATCCCAGAAGCTCAGGACCCTGTCTTCCCTGGGGGAGGCAAAGGGGGAACTGGGCGATCTGGCCATTAAAGTAAAGCTCGATAAAGAAGCGCAGACCATTACCATTTCCGATCAGGGAATCGGGATGACGGCAGAGGAAGTGGACAAATACCTCAACCAGGTGGCGCTTTCAGGCGCCGAAGAATTCGTAAATAAATACAAGAACCAGAATGAAAATGCCATTATCGGGAAGTTTGGGCTGGGTTTTTATTCCGCTTTTATGGTCAGCAGCAAGGTGGAAGTCATTTCCAAAAGTTATAAAGAGGATGCACAGGCTGTAAGGTGGGAATGTGACGGCAGCCCGGAATATAACCTGGAAGAAACGGATAAAGCGGAGCGGGGAACCGATATCATCCTGCATATTAATGAGGACAGCCGGGAATTCCTGGACGAAGGAAGAATCCGCTCGATACTGGAAAAATTCTGCCGCTTTCTGCCCATACCGGTAAGTTTCGAGGATAAGCAGATCAACAATACCCGTCCGGCCTGGACCCGTAAACCCAGCGAACTGACCACCCAGGATTACCAGGATTTTTATAAGGAATTATATCCTTTCAACGAAGCGCCTCTTTTCTGGATCCACCTCAATGTAGACTATCCCTTTAACCTCACGGGAATTCTTTATTTTCCAAAAATCAAACAGAGCTACGAGATCCAGAAAGATAAGATTCAGCTCTACAGCAACCAGGTTTTCGTTACCGATGAAGTGAAGGATATTGTTCCGGAGTTCCTGATGTTATTGCAGGGGGTGATCGACAGCCCGGACATTCCGCTGAACGTGAGCAGAAGTTATTTGCAGGGTGATCCGAATGTAAAAAAGATCAATGGTTATATTACCAAGAAGGTCGCCGATAAACTGGAAGAGATCTTTACCAGCGACAGAAAAGAATTTGAACAGAAATGGGAAAGCCTTGGACTCTTTGTGAAGTACGGCATGATGACCGACGATAAATTCCTGGAGAAAGCCAACCGCTTTCACATCATGGAAGATGCCGATGGTTCCCGCTTTTATACATTGGATGAATACAAAATTGCTACCGAAACCCTGCAGAAAAACAAAGAGGGAAAGCAGGTGATTCTTTATACCAGTAATCCGGTTCAGCAGGACAGCTATATCCGCGAAGCGCAGGCAAAGGGATATAAAGTGGTGAAGCTGGAAACCATTGTGGATGCGGGTTTCATCAATCAGATGGAAAATAAATGGGATTCCGTTCATTTTACGCGGGTGGACAGTGACGTGACAGACAACCTGGTGGATAAACAGGATGCCACCGAAACCGTTCTCGGAAAAAAAGAAGAAGAAAAACTGAAAGAATTGTTTAAGATGGATATCCCGTCATTGCATGTAACTGTTGAAATCCGCGGACTGAGTCCGGAAACCCTGCCGGTTGTGGCTACCCGACCCGAATTCATGCGGCGGATGAAAGACATGGCCGCCCTCAATGGCGGCATGGGCGCTTTTTATGCCAGCATGCCCGACGAAGTAACGCTCACGGTAAACGGCAACCATCCCATTTATAAAACCGTGCTGAGCGAAAATGACAATGAAAAGCAGGGGAAGCTGGTCCATAACCTCGCCGATCTCGCCCTTTTATCGCAGGGACTACTCAAGGGCAACGAGCTCACGAATTTTATTCAGCGGAGTGTTGAACTGATCGGGGGGAAGAAGAGTGGGATTATTTTGGAAGCGTAATTTGGTTGACGGATGACGGTTGACGGACTTTTGCGAATCAGTAAGATTAAATACGTTCATTCTGATTCACCGGAAGTCCGTCAACCATCAACCGTCATCCGTCATCCAAACTGCTTTTCACATCAAGCACTTTCAACTGCAGGCTCCGCTCCCCGTTCCAAACATTCTCGTCCAGGGTATAAACAATATCCACGGGATTTTTGAGGAGTTCCATTTTATCCGCCATGTTGAAACCGATTCCCGTCAGGACGGTATCCTGCTGGCGAAGGGAAAAGCGGATATGCTTCTCCTTGACAAGTTTTGAATACCCGGTATCCCGGACTCCGCGGCTGATAAAAACGGGTTTCCTGTTTTCGGGACCAAAAGGTTCCATCTGCTGAAGGATATTGAAAAAAGAAAAGTTGATTTCCGGGAATTGAATCTCCGCATCGATCTTCAATTCCGGAATGAGGAATTGCGGTTCAATGGTTGCGGATACAACTTCTTCAAACTTTTTACTGAATAATTCTACCTTCCCCGGCGAAAGTGTCATGCCGGCGGCGGCAAAATGGCCACCGTATCCCAGCAGATGTTCCCTGCAGGCGTGGATGGCTTCGTACAAATTAAATCCCTGCACGCTGCGTGCACTGCCCGAAACGAGTTCGCCGCTTTTTGTGAGTACGATAGTGGGCCGGTAATAAGTCTCTATCAGGCGGGAAGCAACAATGCCGACCACGCCTTTGTGCCAGTGCGACTGATACAATACGGTGGAGTTTCTGTTTCGCAGGATGTCGTCGCCTTCAATGATGGCCAGGGCTTCCCGCGTGATATTTAAATCCGCTTCCTTTCTGTCCGAGTTATCGGCATGCAGGAGTTTGGCGTAAGCAAGTGAATCTGCAAAACTTTCCGCTACAAACATCTGTACCGCTTTGCGGGCATCATCCATTCTTCCGGCGGCATTCACGCGCGGGGCAACCATAAATACCACAGAAGTGATGGAAGCAGGAGATTTCAATCCGCTGAGCTCCATCAGCGCCCGGATCCCATGATTGGGATCTTCATTTAGTTTTTTTAATCCGTAAAAAGCCAGTATCCGGTTTTCTGCGGTCATCGGAACGATATCGGCTGCAATGGCGATGGCAACCAGATCGAGAAACCGGAAGTATGCTGATTCCGGCAAGCCCAGTTTAGCGGATAAGGCAGTAATTAATTTGAAAGCCACGCCGCAGCCGCAAAGATCCTTGCAGGGATATTGACAGTCCGCCTGTTTGGGGTTTAGAATGGCAATGGCGGCGGGCAGCATGGAATCCGGAAGATGATGATCGCAGATGATGAAGTCGATCCCTGCCGCTGCTGCCTCATCCACCAGATCTATGGATTTAATTCCACAATCGACTGAAATAATTAATCCGTATCCGTTTTCTTTTGCGTATTCAATACCCGCTTTCGAAATGCCATAACCTTCCCGGTGCCGGTGCGGGATATAATAATTTACGTAGGAAGGATCGTAAATTTTACAAAGCATCTGAACCACGCAGGCAACGGCAGTTGTGCCATCCACATCATAATCTCCGAACACCAGGATTTTTTCTTTCTTTTCCATTGCCCTGAGTATTCTTGCCACCGCCTTGTCCATATCTTTCATCAGCCAGGGATCATGCAACTGTCGGATATCCGGCCGGAAATAATTCCTGGCCTGCTCAAAATTTTCGATGCCCCGGTTAACCAGTATCCCGCAGAGCGCCTGACTGATATTCAGCGACTGCTGCAGCAAAAGAACTTTTTGTTCATCTGCTTTTTTTATGGTCCAGCGTTTGATCATGTTTGTTGTGCAAGAATTTTTTCGTTGACGGATGACGGATGACGGTTGACGGACTTCCAGTGATACAACACGACTGCATTTGATCATTATGATCCGCATAAAGTCCGTCAACCGTCAACCGTCAACCGTTGACCGTCAACCATCAATATTTCCTGTCCGTTGTAAACCTCACCAACTCCTCCAGTCCTTTTCTCACTTCGCTGTCTTCAAACTCGTAGAGAATGGTCAGCGCCGCATCCCGGTATTGGTTCATTTTTTCCGTGGCATAGCGGATTCCCCCGGCCTCCACAACTTTTCCGGTTACATATTTTATTTTTTCCGGATTCCGGTTCTGGTTTTTGATAATATAAATGAGTTCCCGCCGGAGCGATTTTTCGGCCGTGTTCAGGGTATGGATCAGCGGCAGGGTAAGTTTTTTTTCTTTCAGATCGTTGCCGGACGGCTTTCCCGTTTCTTCATTGCCGTAATCAAAGAGATCGTCTTTTATCTGAAAGGCAATGCCCACGGCTTCGCCGAAACGGCTCATTTTTTCCGACAATTGCTCATTTCCGCTGCTCGAATAGGCTCCGGCGGCACAGGAGGAAGCCAGTAAGGAAGCGGTTTTATTCCGGATGATCTCAAAATAAACGGTCTCGTCCAGGTTTAATGAACGGGCTTTTTCGATCTGAAGCAGTTCCCCTTCGCTCATTTTACGAACGGCGCCGGAAAGTAATTGCAAAATTCTGAAATCACCATGATCCAAAGAAAGTAATAACCCCTTGGCCAGCAGGTAGTCGCCCACCAGGACAGATACCTTGTTTTTCCATAATGCATAGGTGGAAAAAAACCCTCGTCTTTCGAGGGATTCATCCACAACATCATCGTGAACCAGGGTGGCGGTATGCAGGATTTCAACCAGGGAAGCCGCGCGGTAGGTGGACTCATTGACCGGCCCGCAGAGCCTGGCGGACAAAAACACAAACATCGGCCGGAGTTGTTTACCTTTCCTGTTTACGATAAATCGCATGATGCGGTCCAGCAAAGGAGCCTGACTTTTTACCGCTTCCCGGAATTTTTTCTCGAAAACGACCAACTCTTCGCGAAGTATGGACTGGGCTATCTGCATAAAGTATGGCCGGCAAATTACTATTTTAAAAATTGGGGAAGCGCTTGCTCAAAGCGGCGGGCATGAAATTGGATTTAATCCAGTACAATTCTGTGGTTTCCAGTTTCTTTAGGCTATAAAAAATTTGCAATTTAAGGGTTAACTTATACTTTTGCTAAAGTGTGTAAACGGTTTTAATCACTTTGTTCATATCAAACTTCAGTTTATGACAGGGAAAATGTACTCGTTGTTAGTGATTTTCTTTTTGGCCATTCTATCTCAATCTTTCGCCCAGGACAATACTACGGAAAACAGCAGCAGCTATGATCTACGGGATTCTTCACTCATTCCCTCCAAGAGAATACCCCAGCATAATGAGTTTATGAATAATGCCTATCCCTTCCCAGCCAAGCCCCGGAATGAACTGGAGATCGGCGTAAAAGGCGGGCTATCCACGGTTTCCGGCGATGTTCGTGCCTGGTTGCCGACTTTCGGCGCAGGAATTCATGTGAGAAAAGCACTGGGTTATGTATTTTCCCTTCGTTTGGAATATGACTGGTTGCGCGCCAAGGGCCTTAACTGGCAGCCGTCCACTACCGGTTATGCCGCCAATCCTGTACTGAGCAAGATTTACAATGCCACTGCCCATCAGCCTGTTTTCTATAACTATCGTACTACCATACAGGAATTATCTTTACAGGGTATCGTGACGTTAAATAATATCCGTTTTCACAAGGCCAAGTCCGGGATGGCTATTTATGCCCTGGGCGGAATCGGGGCCATGACCTACAGCACATTGTATAATTTACAGGATGGCGCCGGCAATTATTATGATTACAGTGATATCACCACCCAGTTTGCCGGCGGATTTACCTATGCCAACAGAAAAGACATCAAAAAAGCCCTGAAGAATAAGCTGGACGGTTCTTTTGAAACACTTGCCGAAAGGGATAAGTCGCAGCCCAGTATTTTCGGAGGCACGCCTTTCCGCCCGGTACTGGTTTTCGGAGCAGGAATTGAATTCAAACTTTCCAACCGATTTAATATTGCCCTGGAGGATAAGGTTTCTGTTACCAAATCTGATCTGATAGATGGTCAGCAGTGGCAGGAAACCGGGACGCCGACGGCGCATGCCATGAGCCGTGATTACGATTCCTATAATTTCCTTTCCATAGGGCTGAACTATAACCTGGGAAGCAGGGCGGTTGAACCCCTCTGGTGGATCAACCCGCTGGATTATGCTTACGGCGAAATCAATGCTCCCCGCCACATGAAACTACCCAAGCCCGTTTTGGATGATGCGGATGGCGACGGCGTCACAGACCAGTTCGATCATGAACCCAATACGCCGGCCGGTTGTCCGGTAGATTCCCATGGCGTGAGCCGGGATACAGACGGTGACGGGGTTCCGGATTGCAAGGACAAGGAACTTATCACACCAACGCAATGTCAGCCGGTGGATGCTGATGGGGTGGGTAAATGCCCTGATCCGGCCTGCTGTAAAGAAATCAGCGCCAAACTGGATTCTGGTGGATTCGGTCCGGGTACCGGCAGAACCAGGTGTTTTATCGGAGATCTGCCGAGCATCGTCTTCAAGGGAAGATCAGTTACGCTGAGCAAGGATGGCAAGGCGCTGGCCGCCAGCATTGCAGAGAAAATGCGGAATAACCCGGGTTGTAAAGTAGCTGTGATAGGTTACGGCGAATCCAGCAAATCTGCCCAGCAGCTGAGCTGGGACCGGGTAAATGAAGTGATTAAATACCTGGTTGAAAAAGAAGGCATCAACTCCGACCGCTTTATCTTCCGCTACGGTCAGGTGGGTGGTGATGAAAACACTATAGATATTAAAGATGGCACGGGCGAGGAAGGACCCAATACGGTTCCGGCTCCGCATCCAAACCTGCGCAAGAGATAGTATTAGCCACGGGAAATGATAATGGCCGCTGGGGATGGTGAACCGGCGGCCATTTTTTTCGTGGATGGTGGATGGTAGATCGTGGATGGATCCCATGTGTGAATGCGCGCCTGAAGTCCATCTACCATCCACCATCTACCATCCACGATTTTAACATCTCCACCCACCCAAAACCCATTATTTTCGTTTTTTTCCCTAAATATTGTAATTTCGCAGGCTTCATGAAACCACTCATTCTGGCAGTCATATTTTCGGTAAGCCTATCCTCCTGCTTTATTGTTCCCAAAGCCTGGCGTAGCAAAAACGTCAGCTTTTCGAAGATCATGAAGAGTACGGATTATGACTACAAGCTGAAAATGGCTGAAAAGTACTATCTGAACAAGGATTACAACCATGCCCAGCAGTTATACGACGATCTCTATCGCGTGATGAAGGGTTCCGAACATTATGAGGATATCTGGTATAAATACGCTTATTCAGCCTATTACCTCAGGGATTATATAAATGCGGAAAACCTTTTTAAGGGGTTTGTGGAAGCATTTCCGAATAGCCCGAAGGCAGCGGAAATGGATTATATGCGGTCATATTGCTTTTATAAGCAATCTCCCAAATATGAGCTGGATCAGACCAATACCACCAAAACCATTGGGTTCATGCAGGCTTTTATCAGCCAGCATCCCGAGTCGGATAAGGTAAAAGATGCTACGGAAATCATTAATAAGTGCCGGGCGAAACTGGAACAGAAGGATTTTGAGAATGCCCGCCTGTATTATAATCTCCGGGCAACCAATCCCGCATATTTAAAAGCAGCATCCCTCACTTTTAACACCCTGATGAATACTTATCCGGATTCTCAGAATAGTGACGAATATAAGTTGTATATTATCAAATCGGATTATGAATATGCGAACAAGAGCCTGGAAGATAAGAAACAGCCGCGGTTCGAGCAGGTCATTACCGATTGCAACGATTTTATTGACCGGTTTCCGGAAAGTAAACTGAAGAAACAGGTTCAGGATTACCTGGATCTAACTAATAACTCGCTAAAAGCACTACAAAATGAGCAGGCTAAGAAGACAGGTTAGTACACACATTCCCAGCACCGCGGAAACAAAGAATCTGACGGATCTGAAAAACAAGACCGGCAATTTGTATGAATCGATTGCGATCATTGCCAAAAGAGCAAATCAGATCAATATTTCCATGAAGGAAGAACTGCACAGCAAGCTGGAAGAATTTGCCACGCATACGGACAGCCTGGAAGAGATTCATGAAAACAAGGAGCAGATCGAGATTTCCAAAGCTTACGAAAGAATGCCCAATGCCGCTTTGCTGGCAACCCAGGAGTTTATGGAAGATAAGATCTACTACCGTAAGAATGACGACGATCTCTTCAGTTAGGTTGTAATTTATACCATGGTAAAGGGGAAGAAAATACTCCTTGGCGTTTGTGGCAGCATTGCTGCCTACAAATCCATCCTGCTTACCCGGCTATTGATCAAAGCCGGCGCTGAGGTAAAAATAATCCTTACTCCGTCGGCCAAAGATTTTGTGACTCCGCTATCTCTTTCCACTATTTCAAAAAATGACGTGTTGTCGGACCTGTTCCGCGACGATAGCTGGGCCAACCATGTTGAACTCGGCCGCTGGGCGGATCTCCTGCTGATTGCCCCCCTGAGCTGCAATACCCTGGCTAAAATGGCGAATGGCCACTGCGATAATCTTTTGCTGGCCACTTATCTTTCCGCAACCTGTCCGGTAGCTCTCGCTCCGGCCATGGACGAAGATATGTGGCTGCATCCGGCAACCCGCTCGAATGTGGAAAGGCTGCAATCTTTTGGCAACCGCATAATCCCGGTGGAAAATGGAGAGCTGGCAAGTGGCCTTTACGGCGAAGGGCGAATGGCCGAACCGGAACATATCCTTTCTTTCCTCGAAAAGAATTTTTTTTTTAGCAGGCCGTTAAAAGGGAAAAAGGCGCTCGTCACGGCCGGGCCCACCCAGGAAGCCCTGGATCCCGTTCGCTATATTTCAAATCATTCCACCGGGAAAATGGGAATCGCCGTTGCCCGGGAACTTGCGCAGCAGGGAGCTGCTGTGGAACTGGTGCTGGGCCCTTCGGCATTACCGGTGGCCATTCCCGGCGTACGGGTTATACCGGTGCTTTCCGCGGAAGAAATGTATCAGGCTTCCCTGCATATTTTTCCGGCAACAGATATCGCCGTGCTTTCTGCTGCAGTGTCGGATTATACGCCGCTGGCTTTTTCGCCGGAAAAAATAAAAAAGAATGCAGAAACCTTTACCCTTGAGCTGACCCGCACGAAAGATATTTTAAAAACACTGGGAAAACAGAAGAAAGCGGGACAGATCCTGGTGGGATTTGCCCTGGAGAACCGGAATGAGAACAGCAATGCGCGAAAAAAACTGGAATCGAAAAATGCGGACATGATCGTATTGAATTCCCTGAATGATGCCGGCGCCGGTTTTGGCTTTGATACCAACCAGGTTACTATTTTTGAAAAGGGCGGTGCTGAAACCCGGTACGATCAAAAGTCAAAGCAGGAAGTAGCCGCCGATATCGTTGACCGGATCATAAAATTGTTGTGATGTGTAAGCCGATTCTTTTGTTACTGATTTTGATTGCGACCGGCATTAAGACTATGCAGGGCCAGGAACTGAAGGCCAATATAACAGTGCTGTCTAACCGCGTTGGCTCCTCCGTGAATAAACAGGTTTTTCAAACCCTCCAGACAGCCCTTTACGATTTCCTGAACAATCGCAAATGGACCGCTGAAGCCTTTTCCAATAATGAAAAAATATCCTGCAACTTTTTACTGAACCTGAGTGGTACAGCGGATAACAATGTGTATTCGGCCACGCTTACCGTACAGGCAGGCCGGCCGATTTTCAATTCATCCTATCAGAGTCCGCTGATCAATTTCATGGATGAGTCCGTTAGTTTTCGTTATATCCAGTTTCAGAACCTGGATTTTAACGAAAACCGGGTGCAGGGAACGGATCCGCTGGCGGCCAACCTGACGGCTGTTTTTGCTTATTATGTTTACACGATCCTCGGGCTGGATTTCGATTCCTTCGGCTTGCGCGGCGGGGACGCCTATTATCAGAAAGCATTGAATATTGTGAACAACGCGCCGGAAGGAAATAATATCAGCGGGTGGAAGCCATTCGACGGGGTGCGGAACCGGTACTGGCTGGCGGAAAACCTGACGAATGCCAAATACAATCCACTGCACGATGCCATTTACAATTATTATCGTCAGGGGCTGGACCAGATGTATGATCATGAAAATGATGCGCGGGCTTCCATCCTGAAAGCCCTGATCTCCCTGAATGATATCAATACAGAATTTCCGAATATCATGTTCCTGCAGTTTTTTTTCCAGGGTAAGTCGAATGAAATCTCCAGCGTGTTTAAAAAGGGAAACCCGGATGAAAAAAGCAGGGCCCTTGATTTGTTAACCCGCCTGGATATACCCAATATCAACCAGTATAAACAGGACCTGCAATGAGAATCCTGACGATATTCGGGATTTGCCTTTGTCTGTTTGCCTGCACGAACCGCCAGTCAGTGCCAGCCGGCATCATTCCGCCGGATTCGATGCAGGTGATCCTGCGGGATGTGATTATGGCGGATCAGTTTGCCACCCAGTACCTGCTGAAAGACTCCCTGTTAAAAGATTCCGTGCACCGCAATGTAAAAGCCGAAACCCTGCAGTTGTATGAAACGGCATTCAGGTTACATAAGATTTCCAGGGAAGCTTTCCGGAAGAGCCTGAACTTTTACTATTCGCGGCCGGATCTTGTCAAAACCATGTTTGACAGCCTGGCCGCATACGAAACGCAGCACCGCAACGAATTGTACAAACCCCGCAATACACCCGCTTTGGAGAAAAAAGATTCTTTGCGGATAGTTTCCCGGGATTCTTTAAAATTGCATACGAAGGATTCCTTAAAAGCGGACTCATTGAAAAGAAAACGGAAGGATCTGCTCAAGCCGCATATAAAGCTCTCCTGAAGAGAGATGCGCACGTTAAATCCGATTGTATGAATAAAGCTTACTCCCATGCACAGGATGCGATAAAAGATATTCGCGACGGGGCCGTGATCATGCTGGGGGGCTTTGGCCTGTGCGGCATTCCGGAAAACAGCATCGCTGCACTGGTAAAGACCGGCGTTAAAAACCTGACCTGCATTTCCAATAATGCGGGCGTGGATGATTTCGGCCTCGGCCTTCTCCTTAAAACCCGGCAGATAAAAAAAATGATCAGTTCCTACGTGGGCGAGAATGCGGAATTCGAACGCCAGCTGCTGCAGGGAGAACTGGAAGTGGACCTGGTGCCCCAGGGCACCCTGGCCACGCGCATCCAGATGGCGGCAATGGGCATTCCGGCATTCTTTACACCAGCGGGCTACGGAACCGAGATCGCCGCAGGAAAAGAAGTCAGGGAATTCAACGGCAAGATGTACCTGATGGAAAATGCACTGCATGCGGATTTCTCCATAGTGAAGGCCTGGAAGGGGGATACCCTGGGAAACCTGGTATTCAGAAAAACCACCCGTAATTTCTCCAGTTCCATGGCGAGAGCCGGCAATATCAGTATCGTCGAAGTGGAAGAACTGGTTGCTCCCGGAGCGCTTGATCCCGACCAGATCCACGTACCGGGAATTTATGTGCACCGCATTTTCCAGGGAACCGGATATGAAAAAAGAATTGAACGGAAAACCGTTCGCAGCGCTTCATAAAAAAATATGTTTATTTCAGCCTATCAGCTTCAGCATGAAATGGGCGTGGATTTATCCATCGCCAAATTTTTCGTTGACCGCCCCGTGCCGGAAAACAATAGCTTCTGGAAAGGAAAATTATTGTACATCGGTTTCGGCAACGGCTACGTTTCGATTCCCGTGTATTATGACTTGTTGCTACGCGTCGGACTACCCCTGGATGCTTTACTGTCCGCAACGCATGTTCATTTTATGGAGCAGCTCATGCACCAGGCGATCCTCCAGGAAAGAACCCAGATCAGCAAAACAGAAGAACTGGACGCAATCCGCGGACTGCTGAAAGGGAGGGCAAAAAATACAAACTGGTACCAGCGCTTAAATGATTACCTGGATCAGCCGGTATTAAAGCCGCAGGGAGCCTTCGGCCAGGATCTTCCTGCATTGAATCGTGCGGATGTTTTTTTATACATACTCTGCGATCTCCCGCTAACGGAAAAACAATGGGAGCTGGCGATCCGCTATTGGTATGCGTTGCACCCCACTTATCTCATCCTGGATGATCTGCGGGATTATGAAAAAGACAAGGAACAGGGAGAAGACAATGTTGTGCTGGAATGGGGTGACGGCGTCGCCGGATTTCAGCAGGCCCTGAACAGGATCCGGACGAACTGTGGAATATTGCAGGAAGTAAATCCCGTGCTGGCAGAGTTCTTTTTGAGTTATGAGGAGGATTTGCTGGAAATGGTTAATAAGAGGTTGACGGTTGACGGTTGATGGTCTTTCCGTGCGGCAGCCTGACAAAATTTAGTTTCGATGATTCACCTATAGTCCGTCAACCGTCAACCGTCATCTGTCAACCAAAAACAATTGTTCACCAAACAATCCACCACATGGCGCTCGACAAATTCGGAATAGCAAAAAGAATTGCCCGCGAACTGCGGGATGGGATGTATGTGAACCTGGGCATTGGCATTCCCACCCTGGTAGCCAATTATATTCCGAAGGGAATGGACATCATGATCCAGTCCGAAAACGGGATTCTGGGCATGGGTCCCTGGCCGCTGGAAGAGGAGCTGGATCCGGATCTGATCAATGCGGGAAAGGAAACGGTAACTATTTTACCCGGCGGCGCTTTTTTCGACAGCGCCGAAAGTTTTGGGATGATCCGTGCGGGAAAGGTGGACCTGACGGTGCTCGGCGCCATGGAGGTCTCGGAAAGAGGAGATATCGCCAACTGGAAGATCCCGGGTAAAATGGTGAAAGGCATGGGCGGCGCCATGGACCTGGTTTCCAGTGCAAGAAATATTATCGTCGCCATGCAGCACAGCAACCCCAGGGGCGAATCCAAACTGCTTGCGGAATGCAGCCTTCCGCTTACCGGCGTGGCCTGCGTAAAGAAAATCGTTACGGATCTGGCTGTGATGGAAGTGACACCTGACGGCTTTTTATTGCTCGAGCGCGCACCGGGCGTTTCGGTAGAGGAGATAAAGTCTAAAACAAAAGGGAAGCTGATCATCCTGAGTGACGTGCCGGAGATGATCATTTCCCCCTAGCCGGTCACGAAAATTTTATAAGGCTCTATAAGGGGAAATGGACTTCGGATATTACGCGTTTTCTTTCCGGCTTTTATTAACAAGGCCGGAATTTCCAGCCAGGGTAAAAAAAATGCCACAGAATCCCATTGCCACAAACAGGCTTGTCCATTCTGTTTCTGTATGGGGGTTGGCCATTACCCGCGGGGCATGAACAAAAATTACCCAGAACAAAAACATGAAACCGAGTAAACTGGAGGCCAGGCGGGTCCTGATTTTAAGCAGAATACTCGCGGCACCCGCGATAAATGCGACCCCGACGAAATAACTCCAGAATAAAGGGAAGGGTATCCAGTGGGGAATAAGAGTTGCTATATATTTTGCGTAGAGAAAATGCTGAACTCCAAAAATGAGCAGGGCAATACCAAAGAAAAGAGGACCAGCTTTCATAGAAGCGCTCCAAAACCGGGATCCGCCTGCCGGATCCGTTTTACGGCCGGTGACCTGTTCCGCAAGGATAAAAGCGCCTCCGCAAAATGCTGCCGTCTCTCCGAAAACAGCCCATTCCCCGCCATTGTGCAGGTTTTTCAGTAGGCTGAAAAGATGCGGATAAATGAGTAAGAGCAATAATACGAGACCCGCGGTCAGCGCTGCTTTATTTTCTTTGAAAACGATTATTCCGGCGCCGGAAAGAATGAATAAAGCGCTTACGATATAAAGCACAATTTTCCTGGCAGGGAGGGAATCCGGAATGGGGAATAAGGAGCTCAGAAAACCTGCGATAAGGAATTGGATTATGCCAAAAGCAATAAGCGCGATGGCGAACAAATAGCGGCCCGGGCGGGAAATAGTTAGCATGGTTAACAGTTAGGCTGTGAAAAATAAATTGAAAATTGTATGGCAAACCCCGGAACCGGTGGCCAGTTCTTAATCAATCAGATTATTCTTCACGGCAAAAAATACGAGTCCTGCCGTATTTTTTGCACCGAATCTTTCCATGAGCCGGTCCTTGATGGCCTCTACGGTTCGCGGGCTCACTTCCAGTTTCTGGGCGATCTCCTGGGCGGTAAATTCCATGCAGATATACTTTACTACTTCACGTTCTCTTTCGCTCAGGGTGACCTCCGTGTTGAGATTGGGGATTACCTTGGTGCGGGAATGGGATTTCTTCAGCAGGATGCGGTTCACGAAATTATTCAGGTAATATCCTTTGGAAGAAACCTCCATGATGGCCCGTTTGATCTCTGCGGGGTCGGCACTTTTAAGCAGGTAACCATTGGCGCCGATCTCCATCATATGGCTCACAAACCGTTCGTCCTCGTACATGGTGAGGGCAATGATATGGATGTGGGGATAGAGTTTGGCGATCTGCTTGGTGGTTTCGATTCCGTCCTTCAGGGGCATACGCAGATCCATCAGGATCACATCGGGAAGGGATGCGGGCAGACCGTCCAGTAATTCCTGTCCATTCTCCGCCTCCTGGACAAACTTGATATTACTATAAGCCCGGAGTGACAGGATCACCCCCTTTCGGAAAATTTTGTGGTCGTCGGCAATGGCAACTTTGATTAATCCCATAGGTATTGTATCTGAACTGGTAAGCTAAAATACACATTAATTGGTTCCCGCGGGTAACCGGGAATCCTCCTCCCGGTTAAGCTCGATAGTGACCTTATAATAGGTTTGCGACATATCTTTTTCAAAGAAGATCCTTCCCTGGAGCACTTTCAGCCTGCTCTGGATATTTTTTAGTCCCAGGCCAACATTACTCTTACCCAGCTTTTCAAAATCGGCCTGGGTAAGCCCCCGGCCATCGTGGTGCAGGCGGATAAAGAACCGCTGGCCGCTGCTGTTTTGCGTGAGGTGAATAAAACTGGCGTTGCTGTGTTTCAGGATATTATTCACCAGTTCCTGGATGATCCGGAAAATGATGAGTTCGTTCTCCGGCTTCAGCCGCTCCCGGTAGTCGTGAAAACGGGAGCTGGCATTCATGCTGCCTGAGCCGCTGATCTTCTGGAAGAGATCGTTCACGGCCGATTCCAGTCCGAAATTTTTCAGGGTCGGCGGCATCAGGCTGTGTGAGATATTCCGGATCAGCTGGATGGTATCGTCAATGATCTGTTTGGCATTGTAAATACTCTGAAGCTGGGTTTGCTTGTCCAGGTTCACAAAATTTTCGTTCAGATAGAGCCGGGCGGTTGCCAGGAGCGGCCCGGCATCGTCGTGGAGGTCAGCTGCAATGCGCTGGCGTTCTTCCTCCTGCAGTCGGATGGATGCGTTGAGCAGGGTCTTTTGCTGATCCTGTTCCAGTTGCTGGAGCTGTTGCTGATAGCGGATCACCTTTCGCTGATGAAAGCTGATGAACACGATCAGACCGATCGTCAGCGCCAGCATTCCGATGGTGCCAAAAAAAAGCACCGATGAAACGTTGGGGTCAGTGGTCAAGGCTTGTAAAAATAACATGTCGGGATGTGCAGGGTTTTGGGTTATAAATTTTACCGGTCATCCGGTAACCGGGTAAAATCAACAGCGTTTTCAGTGGAGGGATTTTTGTGTTGGGAACGA
>Ga0207707_10000120_pt1 | contig 80229 bp, 71 predicted proteins | sample KBSC83BmetaG_FD_184336 | JGI IMG/M metagenome (GOLD analysis project Ga0207707, IMG submission 184336) | Corn rhizosphere microbial communities from Kellogg Biological Station, Michigan, USA - KBS C8-3B metaG (SPAdes) (version 2) | ecosystem: Host-associated > Plants > Roots > Rhizosphere ... | reverse complement strand
GCTGGTCGGCGCGCAGGTCATAGGGCAGCAGGTACACCACCGCGTGGTGCGAGAAACCGGGATCGAGCGTGGTATCGAACACGGTCTCGCTGCGCGGACGGTAGTCCGGCGGCAGGTAGACGGTCACCCGCGCCCGGGTGTTGCCGCGGATGGTCAGCAGCGGCCGGCTGGTCTGGCGCCAACCGTCGGCAAGCCGCAGTTGGTACCACGTGGTGCGGGCTTGCTCCGCGTGCAGCCAGATGCGCGATTGGACGTCGCCCTGACCATTCGCGGGCGCCAGCGCGTGCCCGCCCGCCAGTACCGGCGCGGCCGGCAATGGCGTGACGCGCACGACGGCATCGCCCGCCCACGCGGCGCACGGCATGCACAGAACCAACATTCCCCGGTGAAACCAGCGCCAACCCATGCCCGCATGACCTCGCATACGGCAGCCCTCGCGCCGACTCTATCCGATTTTCGCCGGCTGGACACGAGCCAGAAACCGCGAAAACGCGACAGGCGAAGTGTTAGGATGAAAGGTCCGAATTCAGCCGCGCGTGCATCCCGGTCGCCATGTCCAGCCTACCCGAAGAACTCAAACAAGCCGCGCTGGAATACCACCGGCAGGCACCCGCCGGCAAAATCCGCATCACCCCCACGAAATCCTTGCTGACCGCGCGCGACCTGTCGCTGGCCTACTCGCCGGGCGTCGCCGCCGCCTGCGAGGCCATCGTGGACGATCCGGTGGAATCGTACGCGTTGACCGCGCGCGGCAACCTGGTCGGCGTGGTCACCAACGGCACCGCGGTGCTGGGCCTTGGCAGCATCGGCCCGCTCGCCGGCAAGCCGGTGATGGAAGGCAAGGGCGTGCTGTTCCGCAAGTTCGCCGGCATCGACGTCTTCGACATCGAAATCGACGAACGCGATCCCGACAAGCTGGTCGAGATCATCGCCTCGCTGGAACCGACTTTCGGCGGCATCAACCTCGAGGACATCAAGGCACCGGAGTGTTTCTACGTCGAACGCAAGTTGCGCGAGCGCATGCACATCCCGGTGTTCCACGACGACCAGCACGGCACGGCAATCATCGTCGGCGCCGCGCTCACCAACGCGCTGATCGTGGTCGGCAAGAAGATCGGCGAAGTGAAAGTCGCGGCATCCGGCGCGGGCGCGGCGGGCATTGCCTGCCTCGACATGCTGGTGCGGCTAGGCGTGAAACCGCAGAACATCCTGGTCAGCGACAAGGATGGCGTGCTGTACCAGGGCCGTCCGGGTCTCGATCCGAGCCTCGAACGTTACGCGCGCAAGACCAGGGCGCGCACACTGGCCGATATCGTGAAAGGCGCCGACGTGTTCCTCGGCGTGTCCGCGGGCGGCGTGCTGAAGCGCGAGATGGTCGCCACGATGACCAAGCGGCCGATCATCCTCGCGTTGGCGAACCCCACGCCCGAAATCACGCCGGAAGAAGCGCGCGCGGCGAAGCCCGACGCCGTGATCGCGACCGGCCGTTCGGATTATCCGAACCAGGTCAACAATGCGTTGTGTTTCCCTTACATTTTCCGCGGCGCGCTGGATGTCGGCGCCACCGGCATCAACGAGGCGATGACAGTCGCCTGCGTGCACGCGATCGCGCAACTCGCGCGGCGCGAAGCGTCCGACGTCGCGCAACGCGCGTACGGCGGCCGTGTGCCGCACTTCGGCGCGGATTATTTGATCCCGCGCCCGTTCGATCCGCGACTGCTGGTGCAGGTCGCGCCCGCGGTGGCCAGGGCCGCGATGGAATCTGGCGTCGCCACGCGCCCGATCACCGACCTCGATGCCTACGTCGAAAAGCTCACCCAATTCGTGTTCCGCACCGGCCTCGCGATGAAGCCGGTGTTCGAACGCGCGCGCGCCAACCCCATGCGCGTTGCCTACGCCGAGGGCGAAGAGGAAATCGTGCTGCGTGCGGTGCAGACGCTGGTCGACGAGAAGATGGTCAAGCCCATCCTGATCGGGCGTCCCGAAGTGATCCAGCAACGCATCGAGCGGATCGGGCTGCGCCTCAAGCAAGGCGGCGATTTCGAACTCGTGAATCTGCACTCCGATCCGCGTTTCGATGCCTATTGGCAGCAGTACTACGCGCTGATGCAGCGGCGCGGCGTCACCCCGGCTTCGGCCAAGGCCATCGTGCGCTCACGCACCACCGCGATCGCGGCGCTGATGGTGGAACGTGGCGAAGCCGACGCGCTGATCTGCGGCGTGGTGGGCCGCCACCAGCGCAAGGTCGCCTACATCCGCGACATCATCGGACTGGATCGCGGCGTGCATTCGCTGTCCTCGATGGCGGCGGTCGCCAACGACAAGGGCCTGACGTTTTTCCTCGACACGCATACGCAACACGATCCGACGCCGGAACAGATTGCCGAATCCACCCTGCAGGCCACGCTGCGCCTCAAGATGCTGGGCGTGGAACCGCGCGTCGCGCTGATCGCCGGCTCCAATTTCGGCAGTCGCAACACGCCGACCGCGCGCAAGATGCAGGAAGTGCTGAGGCTGCTGCGTGAACGCCAACCCGATCTCGAGGTCGAAGGCGAGATGCAGGCCGACGTCGCGCTGGACCCCGCGCTGCGCTCGCGGCTGTTCCCGAATTCCCGCCTCACCGGGCGCGCCAACGTGTTCGTGTTTCCCAACCTTGCCTCGGCCAACGCCGCGTTCAACATGACCCGCTCGATGTCCGACGGCGTGGTGCTGGGCCCGATTCTGATGGGCGTGGCGAAGCCCGCGCACGTGCTGACGCCGCAGGCCACCGTGCGGCGCGTCGTCAACATGAGCGCGATCGCGTGCGTGGAAGCACAGATCCGCGCCGCGCCCGAATACGCCAAGCGCAAGGAGCGCGTCAAGGCGCAACGCGGCGGCGCCGCAAGCAAATCCCGCAAGACCGTCAAGCAAGTCGCGCGAACGACCGCGCACAGGAGCAAACCATGAACGCACTCGCCCAATCCTTCCTCGACCAGGACCCCGATCCGCGCGAGACCCGCGAGTGGATCGAATCGATCGAGGCGGTGATCGGTGCCGAAGGCACCGAGCGCGCGCACCAGTTGCTGGAAAAGCTGGTCGACGAAACCCGCCGCGCCGGTGGCCACCTGCCCTTCGCGCCCACCACCGAATACATCAATACCATTCCCCCGCAACTGGAAGCCAAGTCGCCCGGCGACGCCGCGATGGAGTGGCGCATCCGTTGCATGATCCGCTGGAACGCCATGGCGATGGTGGTGCGCGCCAACCGCAAGCCGGGTTCGCTGGGCGGGCACATTGCCAGCTTTGCATCGTCGGCCACACTGTACGACGTCGGCTTCAATCATTTCTGGCGCGCGCCGTCCGAAGATCATCCCGGTGATCTGATCTGCTATCAGGGCCACTCCAGTCCCGGCCTGTACGCGCGCTCGTTCCTCGAAGGCCACATCAGCGCGGAGCAGCTGGACAACTACCGCATGGAGGCGGTCAATCCGCGCGGCACGGCGTTGTCGTCGTATCCGCACCCGTGGCTGATGCCGCATTACTGGCAGGTACCGACGGTGTCGATGGGCCTCGGGCCCATCCAGGCGATCTACCAGGCGCAGTTCATGAAGTACCTGGAAGCGCGCGGCCTGGTGCCGAAATCCGACCGCAAGGTGTGGTGCTTTCTCGGCGACGGCGAATGCGACGAACCCGAGTCGCTGGGCGCGATTTCGGTCGCCGGCCGCGAACGCCTCGACAACCTGGTCTTCGTGATCAACTGCAACCTGCAGCGGCTCGACGGCCCGGTGCGCGGCAACGGCAAGATCATCCAGGAACTCGAAGGCGTATTCCGCGGTGCCGACTGGAACGTGATCAAGCTGGTCTGGGGTAGCTACTGGGATCCGCTTCTCGCACGCGACAAGGACGGCATCCTGCGCAAGCTGATGATGGAAACGCTGGACGGCGAATACCAGGCCTGCAAGGCGCTGGGCGGCGCCTACACGCGCGAACATTTCTTCGGCAAATATCCCGAAACCGCGGCGATGGTGGCCAACCTGTCCGACGACGACATCTGGCGCCTCAACCGCGGCGGCCACGACCCGCACAAGGTGTACGCGGCGTATCACGCGGCGGTGCACACCGAGGGCATGCCCACGGTGATCCTGGCCAAGACCGTCAAGGGTTACGGCATGGGCGCGGCCGGCGAGTCGATGAACATCGCGCACCAGGCCAAGAAGATGCACGGCGACGCGATTCGCCTGTTCCGCGACCGTTTCCAGATCCCGATCAGCGACAAGCAACTGGAAGGCGAGGAACTGGAATCGGTACCGTACTACCACCCCGGCAAGGATTCGCCGGAAGTGCAATACATGCTGGAACGCCGCAAGCAGCTCGGCGGCTTCCTGCCGCATCGCCGCGACAAGGCCAGCAAGTCGCTTGCGGTTCCCGGCCTCGACGCGTTCGACGCCATCACCAAGGGCACCGGTGAGCGCGAGATCTCCACCACCATGGCGATCGTGCGCGGCATGAACCTGCTGCTGCGCGACAAGGAACTCGCGCCGCACGTGGTACCGATCGTGGTCGACGAAGCGCGCACCTTCGGCATGGAAGGCATGTTCCGGCAGATCGGCATCTACGCGCCGGGCGGCCAGAAGTACAAGCCGCAGGATTCCAACCAGTTGCTGTATTACCGCGAAGCGGAAGACGGCCAGGTATTGCAGGAAGGCATCAGCGAAGCCGGCGGCGTGTCCGCGTGGATCGCGGCGGCGACCAGCTATTCGGTGTCCGACCAGCCGATGCTGCCGTTCTACATCTTCTACTCGTGTTTCGGCTTCCGCCGTATCGGCGATTTGATCTGGGCGGCCGGCGACCAGCGTGCGCGCGGCTTTCTGCTCGGCGCCACCGCGGGCCGCAGCTTCGCGGGCGAAGGACTGCAGCATGCCGACGGCGATTCGATGCTGGTGGCCGCCACCGTGCCGAACTGCAAATCCTACGATCCGACCTTCTCCTACGAAGTCGCGGTGATCATGCAGGACGGCATCCAGCGCATGCTGCACGAACAGGAAGACGTCTTCTATTACGTCACCGCGATGAACGAAAACTACACGCACCCCGACATGCCGAAGGGTTGCGAGGAAGGCATCATCAAGGGGATGTACCTGTATCAGGAAGCCGACAAGCCGAAGGGCAAGGCCAAAACGCCGCGCGTGCAACTGCTCGCCTGCGGCGTGGTACTGCGCGAAGCGCTGAAAGCCGCCGAACTGCTGGACAAGGAATTCGGCGTGAAGGCCGACGTGTGGTCGTGCCCGAGCTTCACCGAGTTGTCCCGCGACGGCTTCGATGCCGAGCGCTGGAACCGCCTGCATCCGAACCCGAAGAAACAGCGCAAGCCGTATGTCACGGAGTGCCTGGACAAGCACGAGGGTCCGGTCGTCGCCGCCACCGATTACGTGCGCGCGCTGGCCGACCAGGTCCGCGCGTTCGTTCCGCACGGCCGGCGTTTCACCGTGCTGGGCACTGACGGCTACGGCCGCAGCGATACCCGCACGCACCTGCTCGACTTCTTCGAAGTCAATGCGCACTGGATCGCGCACGCGGCCATCGCGACACTGGCCGACGACGGCGTGATGAATGCGCAGGATGTCGAGCGCGCGATCAAGGTGTGGGGACTCGACCCGGACAAGCCGAACCCGATCGTGGTGTGAGGACCGACGCGTGGCAACCCGCCCTCGCCAGGTAACCACGCGCCGATCCCACAACGCTTCAGGAACCACTGAATAACCTGCTGCGCTACTGGCCACATCCATGTGGCCAGCCCTGCGGGCCGCCTTCGGCGTTCAGATCGGCAATCCTGCCGATCCAGTCGGCGGCTTGCGCAGACGATTGCTATTCTCCAGTTCTGTTCGGCAATGCGCATGTGCATGTGGTAACGGACATGCGTGTGACACTCGTCACCCCACCTGCACACAACTGTACCTGCGGCGCATGCGCCATTGCGCTGCCGGGCGTAAACTCGCGGATTGTTCGTCCACGAGAGGGGTTTCGCCATGCGTCGCAGCATCCTGTTCGCCGTCACCGCCGGTTTGTGCGTCGCCGCGCAAGCCGCGCCGCCCGAAAACGCGGCCGCTTCCACACAACCGTTTTCGACGGCGATCACCGCGCAAGGGTTCCGCGCTTACGACAAGGCGATTTCCTCCGACGCCATGGACGGACGCAAACCCGGCACCCCCGGCGCCGAGCGCGCGACCGCCTGGATCGTCGAACAGTTCAAGCAGCTAGGCTTGCAACCCGGCAACCACGGCTCGTGGTTCCAGAAGGTGCCGACAGTTTCGACCGCGTTGGAAAATCCCGACAAGGTCAAGCTCACCGTCAGTGAAGGCGGCGCCATCCAGACCTTCGACTTCGGCAAGGACCTGGTCGCATCGACCTTGCAGGCGAAACCCAAGGTCACGATCAAGAACTCCGACATCGTGTTTGTCGGCTACGGCGTGGACGCGCCGGAGTGGAACTGGAACGATTACAAGAATCTCGACGTCAAGGGCAAGACGGTGGTGGTGCTGGTCAACGATCCCGGTTTCGGCGATCACGACGCGAGCCTGTTCAAGGGCAAGGCGATGACCTACTACGGCCGCTGGACCTACAAGTATGAGGAAGCCGCGCGCCAGGGCGCCGCGATGTGCCTGATCGTGCACACCTCCAACGACGCGGCGGGTTATCCCTGGTCGGTGGTGATGAACAGTTGGGGCGGACCGCAGCTCGCGCTGCCGCAAAGCGAAGATCCCGCACCACGCTTGCCGGTCGCGGGCTGGCTCACACGCGCTGCCGCGCAACGCTTGTTCGCGAAGGCCGGCCTCGACTTCGACAAGCTGGCCGCCGCCGCCGACCATCGCGGCTTCAAAGCCGTGCCGCTGAAGGCGACTGCGTCGATCACGCTGGACAGCAAGATCGGCCACGGTTCGGCCAACAACGTGCTCGGAATGATCAAGGGCACCACGCACTCCGACCAGGTGGTCGTGTATTCCGCACACTGGGATCATCTTGGCGAAGACGACAGCCTGAAGGGCGACAAGATCTACAACGGCGCCATCGACAATGGTACCGGCATTTCGGCGCTGCTTGAAATCGCGAAGGCGTTCAAGGCGCAAAAGCCCGCGCCGCAACGCAGCGTGCTTTTCGCCGCCGTGACGCTGGAAGAATCCGGCCTGCTCGGTTCGCTGTACTACACCAAGCATCCGGTGTTCCCGATCGACAAGACCGTCGCCGACATCAACATGGATGCGATGGACGTGATCGGTCCGACGAAGAACCTGCAGATCATCGGCAGCGGACAATCGCAACTGGAAGACATGCTGAAAACCGCGTTGAAGAAACAGGGCCGCTACGCCAGCCCCGATGCGACGCCGCAGAACGGCTTCTACTTCCGTTCCGATCACTTCAGCTTCGCCAAGGCCGGCGTGCCCGCGCTGATGACCCAGACCGGCGATGACATGGTGCACGGCGGCACCACCGCGGGCCACGCGGCGCTCGACGACTACACCGCACACCGCTACCACACGCCAATGGACAACTTCGATCCGAAGTGGGATTTCTCGGGCGTCGCCGAAGACACCCAAGCGCTGTATGGAGTCGGCCGTGAACTCGTGAACAGCGACACCTGGCCGCAGTGGAACAAGGACAGTGAATTCCGCGCGCGCCGCGAAAAGATGATGGGCAAACAGTAGGCGACTTCTGAAATCTTTTCTCGTCATTCCGGACGCCGCGCAAGCGGCGATCCGGAACCCAGCGCCTTTGCTTTCAAAAAGAGTCACTGGATTCCGCTTTTGTGGGAATGACGCAAGTTATTCGCGGCACCCTTATGCACCATTCCCGCTTGTGTTCCATACAAATCGATTGCAACGTAGCGGACATCGACGCCGCGGCCCGATTCTGGGCCGCTGCACTCGGTTGTCCCGTGGACTTGAATCATCCCGGCAGCCGCGACAACTATCGGCAACTCGCGACACTGCCCGATCAGCTCATGATCCAGTTGCAGCGCGTGGACCACGAAAGCCGCGTGCACCTGGACATCGAAACCGACGACATCGAAACGGAAGTCGCGCGTCTCGAAAAACTCGGCGCGACGATCTACAAGCGCCTTGAACGCTGGGTGGTGATGCAGGCGCCCAGCGGCCAACGCTTCTGCGTGGTGCGCGTGCAGCGACCGGATTTCGCCGAGAACGCGAACCCGTGGAAGTAGGTTGGGCTGACGTCGGCTTTATCGACGGAAGCCCAACGCTTTCGCGATCAATGTTGGGCTTCGCTGCGCTCAGCCCAACCTACGCAGGTTGGCTCGATCTCAGTGGCGCAGGTTGGGGTGAACGGCTTCATGCGAACCCCAACGTTTGCTCGCATTGGTCCGCCCCACGCCAGAATCTGCTGGCTTGCCAACCCACAACCCGCTACACTGCGCCCAGTTTGACGCGCCGTACCCCGAACTTCCCTGCTGGATCACCGCTGCCGCAGAGCTGAACTGCTCCGCGCCGCCGGCTCCGCGCCACTCGCACGTCGCGCCTACACGGTTCCGCATTCGCGGCAGCCGCACATTGTTTTACCCACCTGCAGCGCGGTCTAGGGAACGCTCCGGGACAATTGGAACCTCTGAATAACCTGCTGCGCTCGGCACCGCGCGCCGGCGGTGCTCGGACTGCTCGCGTACTGATACGTACGCTCCGCGTCCCTCGCCCCGGCGTCATGCAATTTGCCATCGCTCGCGACGGTTCTTCCGAGATTCCTCAGGAGCTTTCAATGATGACGTTCGAATCGCTCGGGCTTGCGCCCGCGCTGCTGCGTGCCTTGACCGAACAAGGCTACGCCACCCCCACCCCGATCCAGGCTGCGGCGATCCCGCTGGTACTGGGCGGCCATGACCTGCTGGCCGGCGCACAAACCGGCACCGGCAAGACCGCCGCGTTCGCGCTGCCGCTGCTGCAGAAGCTCGGCGTGGATCAGGTCCTCCACAACGGCAAGCAGCCGCGCAAGCCGCGCGCGCTGATCCTGACGCCCACCCGCGAGCTGGCCGCGCAGGTGCACGACAGTCTGCGCGGCTACGCCAAGCACCTGCGGATGCACACCGCCGCGGTGTTCGGCGGTGTCGGCATGGGCGGCCAGGTGATGAGCCTGCGCCGCAGCCTCGACATCATCGTCGCGACGCCAGGCCGCCTGATCGACCACATGGATCGCCGCAACGTCGACCTCTCGTGCATCGATACGCTGGTGCTGGACGAGGCCGATCGCATGCTCGACATGGGCTTTGCGCCGGCACTGAAGAAAATCCTCGGCGCATTGCCGAAGCAGCAACGCCAGACGCTGCTGTTCTCGGCCACCTTCGCGCCGGAAATCAAGGCGCTGGCTGCGCAGTTCATGCATGACCCGCGCGAAGTGCAGATGGCGCAGCCCAACGCGGTCGCCGTTGGCGTCAGCCACCGCGTGCACCCGGTGGACGCCGACAAAAAGCGTGATCTGCTGTTGCACGTGCTCGCCGCCGACAGCCGCCGGCAGACGCTGGTATTCGCACGTACGAAGCACGGCTCCGACAAGCTGTGCAAATACCTCGATCAGCACGGTTTTCGCGTGGCCGCGATCCACGGCAACAAGAGCCAGGGCCAGCGCACCCGTGCGCTCGCCGACTTCAAGGCGGGCAAGACCACGGTCCTGGTCGCCACCGACATCGCCGCACGCGGCCTGGACATCGTGCAATTGCCGGCGGTGGTGAACTACGACCTGCCGATGGTCGCGCAGGATTACATACACCGCATCGGACGTACCGGCCGCGCGGGCGCCGAAGGCCTGGCACTGTCATTGGTCAGCCGCGAAGAGGAAGGCCTGTTGCGCGACATCCGGCGCCTGCTGAAGCAGGATCTTGCGATCGAGCCCATCGAAGGTTTCGAGCCGGCGTGGAGCCTGCGCCTGGACAATTCCGCACCGGCGATGCGCAAGCCCGGCCGCAACAACGGCAATGCGCCACGCAACAGCGCCAAACCCGGCAAGCCGTCGCATGCACGCCGTCCGCACGCACAACGCGGCAAGGAAGAACACTCCGCCGGCAACAAGCGCCGCAGCAAGTGGCGCGGCAACGCCAATTCGCGCAAGGCATAAGCGTCAGCGGGCCACTACTTGCACCACTTGAAGTTCCCCGCAAGAACGTAGGTTGGGCTGACCCGGCTTCATCGGGGAAGCCCAACGTCTGCCGACAATGACGTTGTTGGACACCGCGTTACTCAGCCCAACCTACCGCCACTACAACCATTCGCGCGGTTGCAGATATTCCGCAAGGCGCGCCTCGGGACCGCCGGGTTCGGGTTTGTAGCCATATTCGTAGCGCACGCGCGGAGGCAGCGACATCAGAATCGACTCGGTGCGGCCGCCAGACTGCAACCCGAATAATGTACCGCGGTCGTACACGAGGTTGAATTCGACGTAGCGGCCGCGGCGGTACAACTGGAACTCGCGTTCGCGTTCGCCGTAAGGCGTGTCCTTGCGACGCTCGACAATCGGCAGGTAAGCGTCGAGGTAGCCATTGCCGACAGCCTTCAGGAATTCGAAGCAGCGCTCGAAGCCGTCTGCGTTCAAATCGTCGAAGAACAACCCGCCGACGCCACGGGTTTCGTCGCGGTGCTTCAGGTAGAAATACTCGTCGCACCACTTCTTGTATTTCGAATAGACGTCGTCACCGAACGGCGCGCTTAAGTTTCGCGCGACCGTGTGCCAGTGCACGCAGTCTTCATCGAACGGATAGAACGGCGTGAGGTCGAAGCCGCCGCCGAACCACCACACCGGTTCCTCGCCCTCCCTGTCGGCCTCGAAATAGCGCACATTGGCGTGCGAGGTCGGCACGTACGGATTGTTCGGATGGACCACCAGCGACACGCCGGTCGCCGTCCACGAGCGACCGACGAGCTCGCGTCTGTGTGCGGTCGCGGACGGTGGCAGCTTGTCGCCGGTAACGCGCGAATAATTGACGCCGGCCTGTTCGAACACCGCGCCGTTTTTCAGGATCCGCGTACGGCCGCCGCCCCCGGCCGGGCGTGTCCATGCGTCTTCGACAAAGCGCGTGCCCTCATCGGCCTTTTCCAGCGCACTGCAGATGCAATCCTGCAGATCGCGCAGGAAGGCATCGACTCTTTCCACATTTGCTTGCATCGACATTTCCGGAAAAACGGCGGGCGGCGTTGCGTCGCCCGCCGCGCAAGTTACTTGGCCATCATCAAGCCGTTCTGGATATCGGTGACCAGGTTCTTGATCCAGCTTTCGTAGTTTCTGTGGATGTAACGCACACCGTTGCGTTCCTCGTACTTGAGCTTGCTGCTGGTGACATAGTTGATCTGGATCTTCTGCGGGTCGTAATGCACCGCGATGGTGACGCTGAAATCGCGCGGGTCGTACACCGCATCGACCTCGCCCGGCAAATGCTTGACGATGCGCCAATTGCGGGCCGACAACGCCTGCTCGATGATCTGCGTGACCTTGTCCTGACTGACGTTCGCCGGCACGGTGATCGGCGCGGGATCCGTCAGCGGCACCTGTCGCGATCCCATCAGCAACACCAACGCCGGCACCAACAGCAACGACCAGCCGAGCTTCCTGCTACGCATGTGCAACATGCTTGTCCCCCAAGGACGTTCGCGGCGGCGTGCCGCGCCGCAAAGTGTAACCGCGCGGCGGCCGCGGCCATTGCCGGCATGCACTTATACTGGTCTACCTCTCGATCGGAATGCACCGGGTGCCGGGACGCATCGAACCGCTGGCCGTCACTGCATACAGCGCGACCTCCGCGCTGGGCCGCGGACTTGCGGCGCACCTGGAAGCCTTGCGCGATGCGCGCGGCGGCCTGGCCATCAACGACTTCTCCAGCGTGCCCCTCGAATGCCGCATCGGCCGCGTCGCAGGCATCGAGGACACGGCGCTGCCCGCGCACGTCGCGCACTGGGATTGCCGCAATAACCGCCTCGCGTGGATTGGCCTGCAACAGGATGGCCTGCGCGATGCCGTTGCGGCTGCGGTCGCGCGGCATGGCGCCGCGCGCGTGGCGCTGGTGCTGGGCACCTCGACGGCCAGCATCGGTTCCACCGAGGACGCGTATCGGCGGCTTGACCATGGCCACTTCCCCGCCGACCTGCAGCGACCGGAAATCCACACCCCGCACTCGCTCACTGCGTTCGTCGCCGATGTGACCGGCATTGCGGGCCCGGCGCTCACGATTTCGACCGCGTGTTCCTCGTCGGCCAAGGTTTTTGCGTCCGCCGAACGCCTGGTCCGGCTCGGCCTCGCCGACGCCGCGTTGGTCGGCGGCGTCGATACCTTGTGCGACAGCGTGCTGTTCGGATTTCATTCGCTGGAACTTGTTTCGCCGAACGGTTGCCGTCCTTTCGATGCGCGGCGCGATGGCATCTCGATCGGTGAAGCCGCCGGATTCGCGCTGCTGGAGCGCTCCACTGCGGCGCCCCGCGCGCCACGCCTGCTCGGCTACGGCGAATCTTCGGATGCCTACCACATGTCGACGCCGCACCCGGAAGGCCGGGGCGCGTTGTCCGCGCTGAACGACGCACTGGCGCGTGCCGGCATTGCTGCGGAAGCCGTCGACTACATCAACCTGCACGGCACCGCCACGCCCAAGAACGACGAAATCGAGGCAAAAGTGCTGCCGCGTTTCCCCGCGCGCACCCGCGCAAGTTCCACCAAGGGCTTCACCGGCCACACCCTGGGCGCGGCCGGCGCGCTCGAAGCCGTGATCGCATTGCTCGCGATCGAACACGGGATCGTGCCGCCGAACCTGGGATGCGATGAACCCATGCCGGAAGCCACAGCGTGGCTGGCGTTGCAACCGGCCGAACAGCGCATCGACATCGCGGTCAGCAACTCTTTCGGCTTCGGCGGCAACAATGCCTGCCTCGTGTTCGGGCGCGGAGCATCCGCGTGAGCGCGCCGCTTGCATTGCGCATCACAGGCATCGGCACCTGGGCACCGGGTGCGCCGGATTGGCAACATTTGCGCGGAGTCCTGCGCGGTGAGTCCGTGCACGCCGATGACGCACCCGCCCGTCCCGCCGGCGCGATGTTGCCCGCCGCCGAACGCAGGCGCGCCCCCGATGGCGTGCGGCTCGCAGCGGAGGTCGCCGCACAAGCGACAAGCATGGCCGGCATCCACCCGGCAACCGTTCCTTGCGTGTTCGCATCCACCCACGGCGAAATCGGGATCACCGATTACGTATGCGAAACCCTCGCGCGCGCGCCGCTGGAACTGTCGCCCACCAGGTTCCACAACTCGGTGCTGAATGCGCCCGCCGGCTACTGGACGATCGCGACCGGCTGCACCGCGGCGTCCAGCGCGGTGAGCGCGCACCACCGCAGCTTTGCGGGAGGGTTGCTGGAAGCGGCGGTCTTCGCGTGCGCCGAAGGCACGCCGGTGTTGTTCGCGTCCTGTGATGTCGCTTCCTCCGGCCCGCTTGTCGAAATGACCCGCACCACGCTCACGTTCGGCGTGGCGCTGGTGCTGGCACCGACCGCATCCACGGGTGCAAGGCTGAGCCTTGCGCTGGGCGACGCCGCGCATGAACCCTTCGCTGGTACCGGGTTGGCACTGCCGGACGTGGCAGGCGACAATCCCGCCAACGCGCATGCGCTTGCCTTGTTGCAGCGGCTTGCTGCCGAAACAACGTCGCGCCTGCGGTTGCCGCTCTCATCAGGATTGTCACTGGACATGGAGATCACGCCTTGAACGAAGCCGCTGTCCGCCCCTTCGTGGTGGTGCCCTGCCTCAACGAGGCGCTCGCGATCCGCGGCTTGCTGGAAGGCGTGCTGGAACATTGCCGCGACGTGATCGTGATCGACGACGGCTCGACCGACGACACCGCGAACATCGTCGCGCAAATGCCGGTGACATTGATCAGCCATCCCGAACGGCGCGGCAAGGGTGAGGCCCTGCGTACCGGTTTTCGTGAAGCGCTGAAACGCGGCGCAACGGGCGTGTTGACGATGGACGGCGACGGTCAGCACGATCCCGCCGACATCCCGCGCATCCTCGCCGCGGCGCGCCGATTTCCCGATGCCATGATCATCGGTGCGCGCATGCTGGAACGCGAACGCCAGCCGACCGGACGCCGCCGCGCCAATGATTTCGCCGACTGGGGCATCAGTTGGGGCTGCGGCCGCCCGGTGGCCGACACCCAGAGCGGCCAGCGCTGGTATCCGCAAGCGGCGGTCGAACTGGTGGATCTGCCGGCGCAGGATTTCGTGTTCGAAGCGGCCATCCTGATCGCCGCCTCGCGCGACCTCGACATGCCCGTCGTGTCCATTCCCATCGCCTGCCGTTACGATGACAGCGCGCGCCACAGCCACTTCCGCCCGGTGCGCGACGTGCTGCGCATCACCTGGTACACGTTCTGGCGGATGGCGCATTACGGACACATGGCGCGAAGCTACCGCGCGTCGCACGGCAGTCCGCCGCAAATTTACGATCCCGGGCACCTGCTTGCCGCGCCACCCTCCGCGCGATTGGCCGGTGCCGGCGCACCGCCGGGAGAATGATGTCCGGCACGACGCCCGCGGATGTGATGCCGATTGACGTCCTGATCATCGGCGGCGGCCTTGCCGGACTCACCCTCGCACTGCAACTGCGCGACCGCTGTCCCGGTCTCGCGATCCGCGTACTGGAGCGCCGTCGGCATCCGGTTCCCGCCGCGGCCCACAAGGTCGGCGAGTCGACGGTCGAAATCGGCGCGCATTATTTCGCCGACACGCTCGGGTTGCGCGAACACCTCGATGCCGCGCAGGTACGCAAGTTCGGTTTCCGGTTCTTCTTCAGCGACGGCTGCGCGGTGCTGGATCGCTGCCCCGAACTCGGCATCAGCCGCGTGTTCCCGACCCCCACATGGCAACTCGAACGCGGCACCTTCGAGAATTTCCTCGGCCGCGAAGTCGAACGTCGAGGCATCGAATTCATGCAAGATGTCACCGTGCGCGCGATCGAAACCGGTGCGCCGCACGTGGTGCGCGCCGCGCACGGCGATGACACGCGCGTCCATCGCGCGCGCTGGCTGGTCGACGCGTCCGGTCGTGCCGGTCTGTTGCGCCGGCAACTCGGCATCGAGGAGGACAACGGCCACCACATCGGCGCCGCGTGGATGCGCATCGACGCGCGCCTGCACCTCGACCACTGGTGCGACAACGCCACGTGGCGCGAACGCTGCGATCCGCAGGAGCGCTGGCGTTCGACCAATCACCTGTGCGGCCCCGGCTACTGGGTGTGGTTGATTCCGCTGGCGTCCGGCGCGCATTCCATCGGCATCGTGGCGGACTCGACGATGCACCCCGTGGAAACGTTCAACAGTTTCGAGCGTACGCTGGCTTGGCTTGGCGAACACCAACCCGCGCTGGCGCGCGAACTCGGCGCGCACCGCAACGCGCTGCTCGATTTTGGTTTCATGCGCAATGTTTCCTATGGTTGCAAACAGGTGTTCAGCGCCGGGCGCTGGGCCTTGACCGGCGAAGCTGCAATGTTCCTGGATCCGTTCTATTCCCCCGGCTCGGACTTCATCGCCATCGGCAACGGGTACATCACCGAGCTTGTGGCGCGCGATTTCGCGGGCCAGACGGACGCGCGCGCCACACGCCATTTCCAGCAACTGTTTTTCTCGTTCTACCGCAACACGCTGGAACTCTATCGCGGGCAGTACGCGCTGTTCGGCAACGCGCGCGTCATGAGCGCGAAGGTGCTGTGGGATTACGCCTACTACTGGGGCGTGCTGTGTCCGCTGGTGATCGGCGGCCGCATCACCGATCTCGCGCTGTTTGCCGACCTGTCCGCGGAAATGGTGGCGGCGGAATCCCTGAACTTGCGGATGCAGGCGTTGTTCCGTGACTGGCACGCGAGCGGCTGCGCCCGCGCCGCACCAGCGTGGATGGACCAGCAGGAGCTGGCGTGGTTCGCGCGCCTCAACGCGCGCTTGCACGACGATCTCGGCGACGCTGCGATCCGTGCACGCCTGCGCGAGCATATCGAGCTCCTGCACGCGCTGGCGGATGCACTGGCCGAAGACGCGGCGCGCGATGCACCCGAACTAGCCGTTGAATCGCTTTGCATCGCCGCGGGACAACGCGCGCGACCGGCGCTTTTCGACGCGGCGGCATGAGCTGGCCGCCGCGCCGTGGTTTCAGTGTGCCAGTTCGAGCTTGCTTGAAAGCACCCAGCCGATGTTGCCCAGTTCGTCCGATACCTTCCACCAGACTCCGACCTTGTCACCGGTGGGATACAGCATCATGCCGGGCTTGAGGCTGCGCACGACCGCTGAATGCAGGTTCGCATCCGAGTAAAGCCTGGTGCCTTCGGTCAGGCGCACCGACTGCTGGACGTTGTCGGCTTGCGCGTTGGGCGCATTCTTCTGCAGTTCCGCAACCATCTTGGTGTACGCATCCAGATAGGCCATCGCGACCACCTGGCCGATCTCGGTGTTGGCGTAACCGCTGGCACCACCGGCCGCGAAGCCGCCCCAGAATCCGGCGCCACCGCCGCCCGACCAGCCCACGTCGGTCTTGTCGGCGTGTCCCTGTTCAAGCGCGACCTGTTCGGTTGAGCGGATGTCGGTCAAGGTCAACACCACGTCGGCGGTCTTCTTGGAGAGGCTGACTCCACCGAGCACCGCGCCCGCGCCATGTCCGATCAATCCTCCGAGGATGCCGCCGATGTTGGTGCGCTGGGCATTGCCGTTGCTGTTGGCGATGTCGGGCACCAGTACGTAATCCGCCGCTTTCATCTGGCCCTTGCCGATGTTCGAGCCCACGCGCATCTCGCCTTCGCCGGCCAGGTCACGTTCGGCACGCGCGGCCTGCAGACCCTTGCCGCGATCGACGAGCGTGAAGCATCCCGATTGCGAGACATACACCTTGATCAGTGCGGCCGGCGATTCGAGATTCATCGACGTCCACCACTGATTGCCGTTCTGCGGTTCCTGCACCGCCAACGTGCCAATCCTGCTGTTGCAGCGGGGCATCTGTGGTTGCGCGTTCGAACTTGCATGACCCGCCGACACGGTAAAAACGCCCCCACCGAGCACCAGCAAACCGATCCAAAGCTTCGCCCCCAAAACATTGGTATTCATACGCAACCCTCCCTCTTGGCGTACAGAAAAGACACACATTGATCGACGACAAAAACCCGCCACCACGTCGCTCGGGCAATTCAGCGGTCGGCCCCATTATGTGATGCGGTTCACAGTTTCGTATGGGTGTATACGCCCGCGGTGCTCAAGTGTCAATCAGGCGGGGGTGGGGCCCGTCGGTAGCCAAGCAACCCGCATCGCGCGCGACGCAGATTGGCAAAAAACAGGAGCCGACGATGGGCTGCCGTGGGTTGTCGAACGCGGCGAGATTCGGAAGCAGGTCAGGCCATGCCGCCATTGACGCCGATGACCTGGCCGTTGATGTAGGAAGCGGCATCCGAACACAGGAACGCCACCACGCTTGCGACTTCCGCAGGCGTGCCGGTGCGACCCGCGGGGATCATCGCCTTCACCTGCTCCGGCGAAAACAACGTGTCGGTCAGGCGCCCCTCGATGATGCCGGGCGCGACCACGTTGACCGTGATGTTGCGCGAAGCCATTTCTCGCGCCAGCGATTTGGCCGCGCCATGCAGCGCCGACTTGGCGGCGGCGTAGTTGACTTGACCGCGATTGCCCAGCGTTGCCGCCACCGACGACACCGCGACGATGCGACCGGAGCGCGCGCGCGCCATCGGCAGCAGCAGCGGCTGGGTGACATGGAAAAATCCGTGCAGCGACACGTCGATCACGCGCCGCCACTGTTCTTCGGTCATCCCCGCCATCGGCGCGTCGTCGTGGACGCCGGCGTTGTGCACGAGCGCCTGGACCTGGCCACCTTGCAGCAAGCCCTCGATTGCGGCGCGTGTCGCGGCGGCATCGGTGAGATCGAACGCCGCGACCTCCGCACTGCCACCGCCGTCGCGGATGCACGCTACTACCGCTTCGGCACGCTCGCGATTCGCATTGGCGTGCACGATCACCTGCCAGCCACCGCGCGCAAGAGCGATACAAATCGCGCCACCGATGTCGCCGCTGCCGCCGGTGACCAGCACCCGCCTTGCGTCCTTCGTCATCACCGACCTTCCTCACGCCCCTGCAACATCACCGCCGCTCGCCCACTCGCGAGAACATTGCCGCCGTGCTCGACCCGAAAGGCATATTGCAGGCTATCGGCCATCGTGATCAAGCGTTCGACGTGGACCTGCAACTTGCCTTCGAGGTCATCGATGCGCTCGACCCGCAAATCCACCTCGCGCAGCGCGACCAGGAATCCGGGGCGCGCCGTGCCACCGGCGTCGCGTTCACGCAGCGCGCCTTGGATCGCCATCGCCTGCGCCGCGTACTCACACAGGTTCACCGCGTGCAGCATGCCGTCGCCACGCAACGGGTTGTCCGCACGCAAGTGCGAGGCGCTGCGTGCATGCAGGCGAGTTTCATCCCAGTTCACCACCTCGTCCAGCAGGCACATCGTGTCCGCATGCGGAATCAGGTGCGCCCACTCTCTTTTTTCCAGCATCCTCGAACTCCATGGCAGCAACGCGGTACATGGACGTACCGCACGCGAATCAAGCGCCCCGTTTCGGCGCTTGATTCGGCGAAGCCGAGTCCGGACCTGAGCCGGACTCGGCGTGCGCTGACGGATCAGGGACAGATTCGTTCAGCGCTTCAAGATGCGCGGCCGGCGCCATCAGCACCGATAGCGTGAAATGGAAGGCGACACCCAACGCGACGGTCAAGCCGATCGCGCGCAGCACCGGCACGCTGGACAGCGCCAGCACCCCGAACACCAGCAATGCCGAGGCCACACACACCAGCGTCGCGTGCAGCGTGCGCAAGTCCTCACGCTCGTCGCCGGTACGGCGTTCGAAGAACAGCGCGTAGTGCAATCCCAACCCCGCCGCCAAGGTCAGCGAAACAAGATGGAACAGCGACAGCGGTATCCCGGTGGCGCGCAGCACCACCAGCACCAGCAGTGTGGCCAACGTCATCGGACCCAGCACGTGCAACGCGCGGCGCACACTGCGCAGTGCCAGCGTCACCGCCGCGCACAACAACAATGCGGCGATGCCGAGCGCAATGAGAATGCGCTGGCGGTACGCAATGATCAGCGACTCGGTGGAGGCCTTCAGATCCAGCAGATGCACCACGCCATTACTTTCCTTCGTCAACGCGGCGAAGGCGGCCGGATCACTGACGCCACTCAACGTACCGAGACCCACCCAGCCGTCGCCCTGTCGCACCAGCATCGATTCCAGTCGCGCGCCAAGCGGCGACTGTTCAAATCTTTCGGGCGTCAATGGCGGCAGTTTGCGCGCGGCTTCAACATCGGCGACGAACGGCGCGAACACCCCGGCGCGGAACGGCAGCCCTTGCGTCGCTTGCTGCAGCGCCGACTGCAGTTGCGCAGCGTCAGGCAATTTCGCTTGGCGCGCTCGCTGGGTGGCGTCGCTGGGCAGGTAGCGCGATGGCAATTCGAATCCATCCAGGGCGTGGTCACCAACGAGCTGTTGCATCCGTGGCGCGATGCGTTCCGACAGTCCAAGCACGCCTTCGGCCGTGGGCGCTCGCATCACCAGCAGGTAGCGCACATCGGGGGCGCCCAATGCCGCGCGCAGGCGCGCGTCGCGTTGCAATTCCACCTTTGGAATTGGCGTGAGCGCCGACAGGTCGTTCTGCCAAAGCTTGCCCGGTGCGAACACCACTATGGCGACACCCACCACCCCGACCAACCAGGGCAACCAGCGCGGACGCGGCAAGTGCGCGAGGAAATGCCATGCCTGAGCCAACCCTGGCGTCGCGGCCATGTCGCGCTTTGCCGGCGGCACCACCAACGGAACCAGCCAGCGCGTGCAGAGGCCCGCGACAACCAACCCACCGATCGTGAACACCGCGAGCTGCTGCAGACCCGCGACACCCGACGCGAAGAACGCCAGATAGGCGATGCACACCGATATGATGGCCGTTGCGAGCAGCGGCCAAAGTTCGCGCACGCATTGCGAAGTTTCGACGCCGATGCGCCGATGACTGAACACGCGCAACGGATATTCCTGGGCAACGCCCAGCAGCGTGAACCCGAAGGCCACGGTGATGCCGTGCGCGTGCCCGAAGATCAGCGCCAACAGCGCAAAGCCGGCGACGGCACCGGACAGCAACGGCAACGCGGTGACCACCACCGGGACTGCGCTGCGGTAGGCGAGCAACAGCATCAGGATGAAACCGACGGTGGTGATCATGCCGAAGCGATCAGCTTCCGCACGCGTGTGCTGGCTGGCTTGCACGCCGAACCATCCTGGACCACTGATCACGAGCTTCGCTTTTGTCGCGCCGGGCAACATCGCGAAATGCTTCTGCAGCGACGCGATCGCGGCGGCCTGCGCGCCCGGGTCGAATCCCGCCGCCTTGGTCTCCGCGACCAGCAACGCCTCGCCGCGATCCGAGAACCACACACCATCGATCAATGCCGGCTGGTGCGACGGCGCCCACAGCCTGGCGAGCTTCAGCGTTTCCAGCGTCGGGTCGCGCTTCAGCCAAGGCTCCAGCATCGACGCGGCAGGCGAACTCAAGTCCTGGATGCGCTGCTGCAACTGTTCGCGCAGGTACTTTGCGTCCAGCCGATGCGTATCCAGCGCGGGCGACAACAAGTAACGGTACGGCAGCACGCCCGACGCGACCTCCGCAAGATCATTGCCACCGTTGGCCACGTGCGCAAAAGCGGAGTCGTGCGCCAACGCGTCTTCGAGTCCGCGCGAAAGAACCGCGAGTTGCGCTTGCGGCGCGCCGAAAATCGCCAGTAACAGCAGGCGCGATCCCGGTCCCTTGCCGATCTCGTCCAGCAACAGCTTTTGATCGGCGGTGCGCGCCGGCGGCACGAAGTCGCGAAGGTCGGAACTGATCTTCAGGTGCAGCGCAACGCCCCAGCCTATTTCTGCGATCAACGCGAGCCAGACGAGCCAGATCGCGACCCGCGCACCACGCCTCATTCGCCGCGCCTCATTGCCCGCTGTTTCGGCAACGTGCAGCCAACGCCGATTCAAGTGGAGCTGAACTGCGCAGCCCGTGCTCGGCCATCGCGCCCACCAGCGTGATGCTGCTGTCGCCGTTGGCATCCGTCATCGTGAGGCAGCGAGGCTCGTGATTGCGGCCATCGATCGCGAGGGCCGTGAGTTGCCGCTTGAGCGCATCGGTGCGCGGCGTGAGCGTGATCACCCAGTGGGCTTCGGTGCCTTCCGCGGAAAGCGTGAAATCCTTTTGCAGCGCCGATACGTCGCCGCCCAGCAGCGCGCGAAATCCGGCCAGCATCGCGCCCGCTTGCGGCGCGCGCGCCAACGGCATCCGTTGCGCCTCGCCGCTGCCGCGTTGCACGGTAATCGTGCCGCCGGCGATTTTCGCGGTTTCCTTGAAAGGCTTCGCGATGTCGCGCTCCATGTTGTCGCCGCCGAGCCAACGCAAGCTGCCGGACACCACCAGCGGGCGATCCAGCACGCTGCGGTAGCTCACCAGCACGAACGGCGTGGAGACCGGCGGCGTCTTTGCCATGCCGGCCAGCAGCGACTCCGCCAGGCCCGGCGACGCCATCGCAGCGGTTGCCGTTGCCGTCAGCGCAAACACCGCCAGCGCATTACGAAACGCGCGCATGCTGCAGCGTTGCATCCAGGGCGGGTTGTGCGTCGGCGATCGATTGCGGTTGCCAGAAGTCATAAAAATTGAACCAGTTGTAGGGCGCCGCACGCACATGATGCTCGAGCCGCGCGGCGTAATGGCGAATGTACGCATCAAGCGCAGTGTTGCGATCGGTGCGCGGAAGCTCAACCGATTCGGCCAGGGTCTCGAAGACCAGATCGTAACGATTGCTGCCACGGTACATGCCCAGGCACAACACTACGGGCACTTTGAGCAGCGCGGCGAGCTGCCAGGGCGCGGCCGGGAAAGGGGCGCCCTCGCCCAGGAATAACGCGTCGCGCATCAGCTCATGCGGCCTGCCGCGGTCGCCCAGCAGGGTGACCATTGCGCCTTCGCGCACGGCTTCCGAGAGCGCCAGCACGATGTCCATGCCACCGCGCGCCGTGTCGATGATGCTGCCGGCCAGATCGGGCGCCAGGGCTTCCAGCAACGCCGTCAACGCCGGCGTCTTGCTCTTGTCCATGACCAGTTTGAGCTGGTATTGCGGCTTCTTCGCGGCCAGCACCCGCAGCACCTCAAAACTGCCGACGTGTGCGCCCAGCAGCAACACGCCGCGGCCCTGGTCGAGATGCCGGTGCAGTTCTTCGACGCCTCGGGCCTCGACGCGGAAGCCATCGACACCGCGCGCCAACAGGAATACGCGATCCAGGATCGTCGAGGCATAGGCATGGATCAGGCGCATGACCTGCCAGGCGCTGCCGCGGTGGCCCTGGATGTGCTTGAAGTAATCGCGCGAAGCGCGACGTTCCGGCCCGCGCCGGAAATAAAAGTACAGCGTGATCGGATACAGAAACAGCCGCGTGAAGGTGCGCCCGAAATGCAGACCGACGAAACGTATCAGCCAAATCGCGAACCAACCCCCCGCTTCGGGACGGCTCAACCAGTGCTCGTTTCGCGCCTGCGCGCAGGCTTCTTCTTGCGTCATTCGCGCGCTCATCGATCAGACTCTTGCATGTGTCCTTTCCCCTGTTGCCATCGTTGCATCACGTCTGCCGATCCGCGGCCAGCAGCGTCCCGCGCGCGAGCACACGGCCATCGGCGCGCGTCACCTCGAAGCGCACGCGCGCACCGTCGTCATCCAGCGCAATCTTGGCTTCTTCGCCAGGCTGCAACGGCTGCACGAACTTGGCATCGAGCTTGCCGACCGCGGCACCCCGCCATGCCTTCAGCGCCGCCGCGACGCGTTCGAGCACCACCACGCCGGGCACCAGCGGATTGCCGGGAAAATGCCCCGGCAATGCCGGATGTTCGGGCGCGATGCACAAGCGCACGGAGTGCGTGGTCATGCGCGATCATCCCCGCCACGCACCAGCAACGGCCAGCGCTGGATGATCTGGGTCACGAAACGCCTCACGCTGGGATGTGGAATATGGCGCAGATACCAGCGCCGGAACAGGTACTCGCCCACGAACGCCGCCAGCAGCAACAGCCAGCAGCCCGCCTCGGGATACCACGCCAGCACGGAACCCGGCACACGCACCGGTAACGCGATGCCCAAGGTCGCCAGCCAGCCGCCCGGCCACGCAAGCAGTGCGACCACCAGCGACAAACACGCCATGCCCGCAAGCACGCACGCCCAGAACACCGTCACGCCGCGCGCGTAACCGCGCACGCCCGGCAGTGCCAACCTCGCCTCGCCCTCGATCAGGCGGATGAAACGCGCGATCAGGGGTTCGGCACCCGGCTTCAGCGTACGCGCGAACATCCATGCGACCGCCGAGAGAAACACCACCGGCAGCGCCATCAGCGCCAATTCCGCATGTCCCATCGCCGCGGGCACCAGCAGCAGCGCCGCCAACCCCAGCCACGCGCATAACGCAAGCACACTGCGCCGGCACCAGACGTGCGGCAGCCAAGCCAGAAGCAGCAACAACGCCGCCGCGACACTCAAGGCATGCCGGTGCATGAGCCCACCGGCCAACGCAAGCAGCGCGCATCCGAGCAGCGCCAGGCCAAACCACGGCATGCGCGTGGCGGCAGGGGGCGCGTGATTGGCGGGCGTGACGGACATCGGGTCGATCGGAATTGGAGCGGCGAGCGAGTGTATATGATAGGCCGTCAACCAGACGGCGCCTGAACCGGCGCGGGTTTCTTCGGGTGGATGGGAACGGCGAAATGGATGGAAGCGGCAACGCGTCACCCTTTGATTGCGACGTGCTGGTCATCGGTGGCGGCCCGGGTGGCGCGACGATGTCCACCCTGCTGGCACGGCGTGGCTGGCGCGTGACGATGCTGGAAAAAACGTCCCATCCGCGCTTCCACATCGGCGAATCGCTGCTGCCTGCCAACATGCCGATCTTCGAGGAAATCGGTGCGCTGGAAAAACTGCGCGAACTGGGTCGCCTGAAACTTGGCGCCGATTTTCCGCGCGACGACGGCAGCTATTACACCTTCCGGTTTGACCGCGCGCTGGGCGACACGCCGCCCTATTCGTTCCAGGTGGTGCGCGAAGACATGGACCGCATGCTGTTCCAGCACGCCCGCGAGAACGGCGTGGACGCACGCGAGCGGGTGAAAGTGGAACGCGCGGAATTCGACGACGCGGGCGTGACCGTGCACGTGGATGTGGAAGGCGCAAAGTCGCAGCTGCGCACGCGCTACGTGGTGGACGCGTCCGGCCGCGAAACCTTCCTCGGCAAGCAGCTGAACCTGGTGCAGCGCAGCGGGAAACACCAGAGCGCGGCGATGTTCGCGCATTACAAGGGCATCGCCTACAACCCCGACGACCCCGGCGGCAACATCATCAGCGTCAATCGTTTCGCACACGGCTGGGCATGGTTCATTCCACTGCCGGGCGGCATCACCAGCGTTGGCTGCGTGTGCAAGCCGGGGTATCTGAAGACGCGGCAAGGCGCGAACAACGACGACTTCATGGCGAAGACGCTGGCAATCGTGCCGGGCGCAGAAAGCCGCATGGCGGGTGCCGAGCGGGTGTCGCCGGTGCGTTTCACCGGCAACTATTCCTATACGTGCAAACGGATGGCCGGCCACCGCTGGATCCTGATCGGCGACGCGTGGGCGTTCCTCGACCCGGTCTTCTCGTCGGGCGTGTTCCTGACGATGTATTGCGCGCGCCAAGCCTGCACCGTGGTCGACGGCGCCTTGCGCGAGCCCGCGCGCGAAGCGGAGCTGCAGAAGCGCTATGCAAAGCATCTGCGCCAGGGCTACGCGCGCTTCGCGTGGTTCATCTACCGCTTCAACTCGCCGGTGATGAAGGCGTTGTTCGCCGATCCGCGCAACGTGATGCAAGTGGAACAGGGCGTAATTTCGATGCTGGCCGGCGACGTGTTCGACAACAAGCGGGTGCTCTCCAAGCTGCGCATCTTCAAGACCATTTACGCGATCGCTTCGCTGATCAATCTCCGCCGCTGGGCCGCCGATCGTGCCGACCGCCGCCGCCAGGACCGCATGCAAGTGGCAGCCGATGCCGCGGAATGATTCCGGTGTGATCGAACCTGTCGAACTGCGCGTCGCGACACCGTTCGGCGAACTCGCCGCGCTGCAATGGGGTGACGCCGACGCACCGCCACTGCTGGCGCTGCATGGTTGGCTGGACAACGCCGCGAGTTTCGCGCGGCTGGCACCCCTGCTGGCCGCGCATCGACGCGTGATCGCGCTGGACCTTCCGGGCCACGGCCATTCGGCGCACCTGCCGCAAGGTGTGCACCGATACAACAACCTCGACCAGGTCGATCATGTGCTCGACTTCGCCGACGCGTTGAAATTCGAACGCTTCGACCTGCTGGGACATTCGTTGGGCGCGGGCATCGCCTCGCTGACCGCAGCCGCCGCGCCCGCACGCGTTGGAAGGTTGGCGCTGATCGAAGGCCTGGGTCCGCTTGCGGATGCCGGTTCGCAAACGCTCGCACGCTGGCGCGATGCGCACGTGCAACGGGAAACCTCCCGGCGTCCACCACGCGTATTCGCGTCCATTGACGCCGCCATCGCCGCGCGTGTCGCAGCGGGCGGCCTCGACGCGCAAGAAGCGCGGCCGATCGTCGAACGCAACCTGCGCGAAGCCGAGAATGGCTACCGCTGGTGCAGCGACCCGCGCCTGCGCCTCACCACGCCGACGCGCATTGAGGAAATGCAGCTGCGCCGCGTGATCGCGGGCATCGCGGCACCCACGCTGTTGTTGCTGGCCGAGCCCGCGACAGCGTACCTGCCGTCGGCGTTGATGGAAGCGCGCGCGGCTTGCGTTGCCGATATTCGCGTCGAACACCTTGCAGGGCTGCACCACTTGCATGTCCGGCAATCCCTTGAATGCGCCGAACTGATGCTGGATTTTCTCCGCTGACGCGAACAATCGGTCGACAGACTCAATCGGCGGCGTGCGGCAGCGGGGAATCCGCAGTCAGCGGCACCCCGTACTTGGCGACGAAATCGGCTGCCGGTTCCGGCTTGCCGAGATGGAACCCTTGGCCGAAGTCGCAGCCCATCCCCTGCAGCAGGTGCTGCGTAGCCGCATCCTCGATGCCTTCCGCGGTGGTTTCGAGTCCGAGGTTGTGGGCAAACTGGATGATGGATTCGACCAGTTTGGCCATACGCCCATCCGCTGCGATATGCGCGACCAGCGACTTGTCGATCTTCAGTTCCGAAGCGGGGAATTTGCTGAGATAGGTGATCGACGCGTAGCCGACGCCGAAGTCGTCGATGGCGATGCGCACGCCATGCTCGCGCAACTTGCCAAGCACGCGCACGACGCTGTCCACATCCCCGGCCAGCGCAGTCTCGGTGATCTCCGCGACAATCACCTCGGGCGGAATTCCCCAAATATTCAGCGCATCCAGCAACTGTTCGGCGACGCCACCGTGCGAAAGCGTGCGCGGCGAAAGATTCAGCGCGATGCGGCAACCGGGCAAGCCGCGCAACGCGGATACATACCGCAGTGTCGAATGGATGCTCCAGCGCGTCAGCGACGTGATCAGATCGTTCTGCTCGGCGAAGGTGACGAAGTCGTCGGGGCTGACCGGGCCGAGTTTGCGGCTGGTCCAGCGCGCCAGCGACTCCACGCCCACGATGTGCGATTGCGCGAGGTTCCAGATCGGCTGGAAGAAGGTGGCCAGCCGGTTGGATTCGATGCTTTCGCGCAACTCGTGGTAATCGATGCTCGCGCGCGCGTTGCGGGGATCGTGGAATGCATAGCGCTCACCGCGCCGCAATGCATCATCCGCCGCCATCTGCGCGTGCCGCCACAGCTCATCCGGATCCGTACCGTCCTGCGGAAACAGCGCGACGCCCATCACCGCGCGCGTCTGCCACGGCGGCATGCCGGGCGCCACCGAATGCGGTTGCTCGAATTGGGCCATCAACCCGGCCGCCGCCAGCAACGCATTGTTGCGACCGCTCAGCCCGGGCAACACGGCGAGAAAGGATTCGTCGCCGGACTGGAATACGGCATCCAGCGGCCGCAGCGACTCGCGGAGCAGTTTCCTGATGCCCACCTCGGCCTGCTCGCCGCACTCGCTGCCGAAACGCAGGGCGATCTGGCGCAAGCCGCGAATGTACACGACCACGACCGCGAACCCGCCCGTGCCGATATCGTTCTCGGCCAACTGGCGGCCGATCGCGGTCAGGATCGCGTCGCGGTTCAACATGACGGTCGTGCCACCTTCATAGACTTGCAAGGTAGCCCGTCGCGTCGATCGGATGCTGATCGACGGCAAGCGTGTGTCTGATTTCGACCGTATTGCCGTCGACCGTCTGGTCCAGCAGGTTGAACACGCGAAAATCCTGCAGCGGCTGCTTGTCCGGCGTGCTGACCACCAGCACCGTCGGACGCAGCCGGCGCACCTGGTTCTGCTCCAGCACCACCGCGATTTCGCCGGTGCTCAGTTCGACGTGCGAGCCGGTGGGATAGACGCCCAGGCATACCTGGAACTGTTCGACCAACTCGGCCTGGTACAACGAACCGCGCGCGCGATAAATTTTCTGCAAGGCGTCGTGGCGTGACACCGGCGCCTGATACGGACGGGCACTGCACATCGCATCGTAGGAATCGACGATCGCCAGCATGCGGCCCGCCATGGGAATGGTGTTGTCAAGCAGGCAATCCGGATAACCGCTGCCGTCGAAGCGTTCGTGGTGGGTACGCATGACATCGAGCACATCCGGATCATCGACGCCGCTGGTCGTGACGATATCCACGCCTTGCGCGACATGGGTGCGCAACAGTTCGGTTTCGTCCGGCGACAGCGGTTGCGCGCTGCGCAGCAGTTCCGACGGCAAGCGGGTCTTGCCGATGTCCATCAGCAAACCCGCCGTGGCCAGGCTCAGCAGCGTTCCTTCGGGCAGGCCGAGGTGGCGGCCGAACGCCGCCGCGAGCGCGCCGCAGGCGATCGCGTGAGCATAGATATAGTCGTCGTGCCGGCGCATGCCTTCGAGGAACAGGAATGCGTCCGCGCTGCGCAGCACGCTGGCGACCAATGGGCGCACCACCTTCTCGACATGTTCGACCGAAAGTTCGCGGCCGCTGGCGACATCCGCGTAGATCTGGTCAATCAGCTCCGAGGTCGCCTGCAACGCATCGCGCGCCTTGGGAATCTCTTCTTCGATGCTCACCATGTTCGTGTAGGTCGTGACCGGCATGAAACGCGTATCGCCGCCACCATCGCCGCGCATCAGCGTCAGCAGGGGATCCCGGCGGGTATCCAGTTCGCGGCGCCGGTCGATGTACACGTATTTGCACAGTTCGCGCAGGCTGCGCATTTCGCGATCGCTGCGGATTTCGAAACCCTGCAACGGGAACGGCGTGCCTTCCCACGGCCGGTCGAGCCTGCTCACGAACATGCCTACAGCCAGGCTGGCCGTATCGACGCGGATTTCTTCGAGCTCCGTGGCCATCGTTCCCCGGCGCCAGCACATGTGAACGCGGCTAGTGTAATCGGCAAACCGTCCGGACTGGCGGTGCCTCGCATCACGGCGATCGTTCCGGCGCGTGAACGCTGTGTGCACCGGCGCCTACTACCCACGCACGCACGGCCCGCGTATCTTGATCGTCAGTACCTTGCGAGGAACCCGCGATGACCGCCACCCCCATCCGCGCACGCGAGCACGACCTGGGAAACGGGCTGCTCGTGCTGCGCAGCCTGCCCGCGATGACGCACCGTTCGATCGGGCCGTTCGTGTTCTTCGACCACGCCGGGCCGGTGGTGATGGATGCCGCGACCGGCCGCCAGGCCGATGTGCGCCCGCATCCGCACATCGGGCTTTCCACCGTCAGCTATTTGATGAGCGGCGCGGTCCGCCATCGCGACAATCAGGGCTACGACCAGGTGATCCATCCCGGCGACGTCAACTGGATGACCGCGGGGCGCGGCATCGTGCATTCCGAGCGATTCGACGTGCCCGATGCGTTCGCGGGCGCAGGACTGGAACTGTTGCAGTCATGGGTTGCCCTGCCGGAAGACCAGGAGGAATGCGATCCATCGTTTTCCCATCACGTACGCGCCGAGCTGCCGCATGCGGAAGACGGTGATGTCGCATTGCGCGTGATCGCGGGCGAAGCCTTCGGAATGAAGAGTCCCGTGCGCGTCCACTCGCCGATCTTCTATGTGCACGCGGAACTGAAAACCGGCGCACGCATCGACGCGCCCGCGGACCACAGCGAGCGCGCGGCGTACGTGGTGCACGGCCGCGTCCGCGACGAAGCCGATGGCGCGGAATACGGCCCGAAGCAGTTGCTGGCGTTTTCATCCGGCGACCTGGCGACCTTGCGTGCCGTCGGGAACGCCACCGTGATGCTGCTGGGCGGCGAACCGCTCGGCCCTCGCTTCATCTGGTGGAATTTCGTATCCTCGCGCAAGGAGCGCATCCGCGAGGCCGCGGCAGACTGGAAGGCCGGCCGCTTCAAGCTGCCCGCGAACGACAACCGGGAATTCATCCCGCTGCCTGACAAGCCGATCTAGAACTTGTCCATAAATAATGAAACCGTTCGTGTTGAGCCCTTCGACTACGCTCAGGACAGGCTACGCGAAGCGAAGCTTCGCGAAGTCGAAACACCGGAATTCCGCACCCTATGGCACTTCGACTTCGCGCCTTCGGCGCTACGCTCAGTGCGAACGGCTACTTACAAACAAGTTCCTGGAACTTCGACTCAACGGCCGTAGCGGCGCGCGCGGCGCTGATAGATGCGCACTGCGCGCAGGAAATCGATGCGCCTGAAGGCCGGCCACAACACGTCGCAGAAATAGAACTCGCTGTACGCCGCCTGCCAAATCAGGAATCCCGACAACCGCTGCTCGCCACTGGTACGGATGATGAAGTCCGGGTCGGGCACGCCGCCGGTATAGAGATAGCGTTCGATCTGCTCGGGCTTTAATTCGGCGGCCAACGATTCGAGCGAGCGTCCTTCCGCGGCGGCGTTCGCCAACAGCCCTTTTACGGCATCGGTGATTTCTTCGCGCCCGCTGTAGGCCAGCGCAATGGTGAGCAGCATGCCGTCGTGTTCAGCGGTGGAAAGTTCAAGCGCTTCGCTCGCCGCGACTACGTGCTCCGGCAGGCGGTCGCGTTGACCGATGATCTTCACGCGCACGCGCCCCGACTTGAAGCGTGGTTCCTGCAACAGGCGCGCGCTCTCGCGCACGAACAGGTCCAGCAGGCATTCGACTTCGGCGGCCGGCCGGCTGAAATTTTCGGTGCTGAAGACGTACAGGGTGACGTGGCGCACTTCGAGATCGATGCACCACTCCAGCACCTCGCGCAGCTTGTTCACGCCGTACTGGTGGCCAAGCGTCGCCTCCAGCCCCATGCCGCGCGCGAAACGCCGATTGCCGTCGAGGATCAGGCCGATGTGCGCGGGTACCGGCCCGCTGGCGACCTGGCCCGCAAGGCCGCGCTCGTACCAGCGGTACAACGGACGCAGCAGCGGATTCAAGATCCGCCACGGGCGGCGGCGCAGATCCGCAAGCACAAGGCGCAGCCAGCCGGGGGCGGACATCCCGGCGTCCTTGCCGGCGAGTGGCCGGGAAATTTCCGATTGCATGGACCGGCATTGTATGCCGCCCGAGGCGGCTCCATTACATCGCTGTCATCTTCCCATTCATACGGAACGGCCCTGATGCTGTCCGCGCCCTTCGACCATGCTGCCCTATCCCGGAAAACCCGCATGAGCGGTTTCGCCTGGCCGCCTTGGCGGCGGCCGGCGCCGCTCATCGACGACGCGCTGTGGCGCGATGCGCTGGCCACCTGCCCGCTCGCGCAACGTTTGTCCCCGGACGATCTCGAGCGATTGCGCCTGCTGGCCGCGCGCTTCCTGCAACGCAAGCGGTTTCACCCTGTCGACATGGAACTGGATGGAAAGCAACGCCTGCTGATCGCGATGCTGGCCTGCCTTCCGGTGCTGCGCCTGGGTTTCCGCGCGCTGCGCGGTTGGCAGGGCGTGGTGGTCTATCCGGGCGAGTTCAGGGTTCGCCACCGGCACCACGACGGCAGCACCGGCGTGGTCACCGAAAGCGATCAGATCCGGATCGGCGAAGCCTGGCAGATTGGCCCGCTGGTGTTGTCGTGGGCCGCGGTGGAGCACGACCTGGCGCAGCCCTGGGACGGTTCGAACGTCGTCGTCCACGAAATCGCGCACAAGCTCGACATGCTGGACGGCCCGCCCGACGGCGTGCCGCCGCTGCCGCTCGGCGTGTCGTGGCGGGCCTGGATCGACACTTTCCAGCGCGCTTACGATCGCCTGTCGCTCGCGGTCCGCCGCGGTGAAGCGACCCCCATCGACGCGTACGCGGCCACCAATCCCGGCGAATACTTCTCCGTCGTCAGCGAACTGCATTTCTCCGATCCGCGCCGACTGGAGCGGGCCGAACCCGGCGTCGCCGCGCTGCTGCGCGGTTATTACGGGCCGTCGCCGGCGGGATAAGTTGTGCGATCGATCCCTGATCGCTGCTGCGCTGGAATGATCGGCAACGAAAAGGTATCAACCCCATCAAGACCAGAACGGCCATCCATGGCCTGACTTCTCACAACAGCCGCTTCGAGTGGAGCGGCATCCAGGCAAGCGCGGAATCTACGTCCGCAGCCACTCCGCCGCGTCGAGCGCGTAGTAGGTCAGGATGGCATCGGCGCCGGCACGTTTGATCGACAACAGCGCTTCCATCGCGCAGGCTTTTTCGTCGATCCAGCCATTGGCACCCGCGGCTTTCAGCATCGCGTATTCGCCCGATACCTGGTACACGAAGGTCGGCGCGCCGAAACGCTCTTTCACGCGGCGCACGATGTCGAGGTACGGCAGGCCGGGTTTCACCATCACCGCGTCGGCGCCTTCCTCGAGATCGAGCTGCACTTCGCGCAGCGCCTCGTCGGAATTGCCGACGTCCATCTGGTAAGTGTGCTTGGAACCTTTGCCGAGCGTGGCCGCCGAACCCACCGCGTCGCGAAACGGACCATAAAAGCTGGATGCGTATTTGGCCGAGTACGCGAGAATGCGGGTGTGGATCAGGCCTGCGTCTTCCAGCGCCTGCCGGATCGCGCCGATGCGGCCGTCCATCATGTCGGACGGCGCCACGAAATCCGCGCCTGCACGGGCTTGCGAAAGCGCCTGCTTCACCAGCACCGCGACGGTTTCGTCGTTCAGGATATAACCGGTGTCGTCGATCAGGCCATCCTGGCCATGGGTGGTGAACGGATCGAGCGCGTCATCGCAGATCACGCCCAGCTCCGGAAAACGCGACTTCAGCGCGCGTACCGCCCGCTGGACCAGGCCGTCGTCGTTGAACGCCTCGCGGCCATCCGCGGTCTTCTTTTCGTCCGCCAAGTGCGGGAACAGCGCCAGCGCCGGCACGCCCGATTCCTGTGCCTGCTCCGCGACTTGCAGCAGCGCGTCGATGGAAAGCCGCGCCACACCCGGCATCGAGGCCACCGCGTCGCGCACCACGCCCGCGCCTTCCTGCACGAACACCGGCAGGATCAGGTCGGCCGGGGTCAGCACGGTTTCGCGCATCAATGCACGCGAAAAGGCGTCGCGGCGCATGCGCCGCATGCGGATGGCGGGGTAGCTCATGGCGGTCGTCCACATCTCAACAGCTGCGCATTGTAACGGCGCGATGTGAGCCACTTCCCGATCGCGCCCGCCGGTCTGGCACGAATCCTGCTCCATTCCAACCCAGCCGGACGAAGTGAAAGCCGCAGTCACCTTCAGCTCAGGTGGTTGCAGTTAAATTACAGTTAATGCACAATCGCATCCAATGGATGTACACAGTTCCAAAGGCAAAAACTCTGAAGTAATCGCAAACTACTGAAATCGCCATGATATCCACTCTGACCCTCCTCCTTTTCCTGACGCTCGCCGCAGTGGTTGTCGCGCTCAGCGTCAAGCGCATCCCCGAAGGTCAGGTGTATACCCTGCGGCGGTTGGGCAAACCCGCAGGAACGCTCACGGCAGGCACCCATCTGGTAGTGCCACTGATCGAGCGCATCGCCCACAAGATCAGCATCACCGGCTACACGCTGGCGGTGGACGAGCGCATGGCCGATGACGCAACCGACGCCGGCAACCTGCGCGGACGGGTGTGGTGGCAGGTGCTCGACCCCGAACGCGCCGAGGCGGTGATCGATCGCGCCGACGACATGATTCGCCTGCAGCTCCGCGATGCCGTGCAGCGCGCGGCCGCGGCCGAAGCGCAGGATCTGCGCTCGCGCAACCAGCGCATCAAGCAAACCTTGAATACCAGCCTGCGCGAACGCGGCGTGCTGGTGACACGGGTGGAATTGAACCTCGCCGCGTAACGCGAACAAGTTCAGGGAGAAACGGTGAGCCCGCCATGAGCGGGCTCCTGTTTTTTCCGGACGCTTTTTTGATTCGCACCAATTCCTGGCACACGTTCAGCGGCAGATTCCCCACAATCTCGTCATTCCGGGGCCATCGCCGACGCCGCCATCGATGGAACCCGGAATGACGAGTTATTTGGCGGAGGGCCTGGCTCGACCAGACTTCTCTTTGCCATCCCCACGAGAAACTGCATCATCACTTGCATGGAAACCGGAATCCTGCTGGCGCAAAAGCTCGCCGATGGCCTCGCCGCCATGCAGCTTGCGCTGCCCGAAGCGGCGCAGGCAAAGCTTCTGGCCTACCTCGATCTGCTGGCAAAGTGGAATCGCACCTACAACCTGACCGCGGTGCGCGATCCCGCAGACATGGTTTCGCGCCATCTGCTGGATTCGCTGGTGGTGCTGCCCTTTGTCCACGGCAAGAACCTCGCCGATCTCGGCAGCGGCGCCGGACTTCCCGGCGTTCCGCTGGCGATCGCGCGACCCGATCTCGCCGTGACGCTGGTCGAGAGCAACGGCAAGAAGGCGCGTTTCCTGCGCGAAGCGATCCGCAGCCTGCCGCTCGCGAATGTGACGGTTACGCAGGCCCGTGTGCAAGACGCGACCGGCGCCTTCGACACCATCACCGCGCGGGCCTTTGCCAGCCTTCCCGACATGCTGGCCTGGGCCGGCCACCTGCTGGCGCCGAACGGCCGCTGGCTGGCCTTGAAGGGCCACGCGGATCCGGCCGAACTCGGCGCCATGCCTGATGGTTTTCGCATCGTCGCTGTCCACGAATTGGGGGTGCCGGGCACGGATGGCGAGCGGTGCGTGATCGAGCTGGCGCGCGCCTGATCCCGCAACCGGCGAGCCGTCAATGGTAGGCTAGTGAGTCCCCGTGTCCCGTTGCGACCCATGACGCGTATCATCGCCATCGCCAACCAGAAGGGCGGCGTGGGCAAGACCACCACCGCCGTGAACCTGGCCGCCGCGCTCGCGGAGACCAAGCGCCGCGTGCTGCTGGTGGATCTGGACCCGCAGGGCAACGCGACCTCGTCGGCGGGCATCGACAAGCGCGCCACCAAGCCGAATGCCTGCGAGGTGTTGCTGGAAGAAGCTTCAATCGAGGACGCGATCATTCCCACCGAGGCCGGCTTCGATCTGCTGCCGGGCAACCGCGACCTCACGGCGGCGGAACTCAAGCTGGCCGACGCGATCGCCCGCGAACAACGGCTCAAGGAACAACTGGCCAAGCTGGGCGACCGCTATGCGATCATCCTGATCGATTGCCCGCCCTCGCTGCACCTGCTCACGTTGAATGCGCTGGCGGCCGCGGACAGCGTGCTGATCCCGGTTCAATGCGAATCCATGGCACTGGAAGGCCTGACCGACTTGCTCGACACGGTCAAGGCCGTGCGCAAGCGGCTCAATCCGCAACTCGAGGTCGAGGGTCTGCTGCGCACCATGTTCGACGTGCGCACCGCGCTCGGCAACGATGTTTCGACCGAACTCACCAAGCATTTCGGCGACAAGGTGCTGCGCTCGGTGGTGCCACGCAACGTGCGCCTCGCCGAAGCACCCAGCCACGGCAAGCCCATCAATCTTTACGACCGCGAGTCACGCGGTGCGATCGCCTACCTCGGACTCGCAGGCGAAATGATCCGCAAGCTGGGGCTTGGCGCGGCCCGCAACGCCGAAGCGGCGCCCGATGCCGCGGTTGCCAAGCCGAACCCGCAGCCGAACACACCACGCACGCCCATCATGAAGGTATCGGCATGAGCGCAGCCAAACGCCGGGGCCTCGGTTCCCGCGACCTCGACGTACTGCTCGGCAACCCGGATGCCGATGCCGCCCCGGGAGCCGCGGGCGAAACCCTGGGCAACCTTTCGGTCGCGTCGATCCGCGCCGGGCAATACCAGCCACGCCGTCATTTCGATGAAGCCGCGCTTGACGAACTCGCCGCATCGATCAAGTCGCAAGGCCTGATCCAGCCGATCGTGGTGCGCGACGTCGGGCGCGGCCAGTACGAATTGATCGCCGGCGAACGCCGCTGGCGCGCGGCGAAGAAGGCTGGCCTCGCCGAAATTCCCGCCGTGGTCCGCGATATCCCCGCGCAGTCGGTGCTCGCGGTCGCATTGATCGAAAACATCCAGCGCGAGAATCTGACCGCGCTGGAAGAGGCGCATGCGCTGCGACGCCTGATCGACGAATTCAAATTAAGCCAGCAACAGGCCGCCGATGCGGTGGGACGCTCGCGCGCGGCGGTCGCGAACCTGCTGCGCCTGCTGGAACTGCCGGCGACGATCCGCGAATTGCTGGACGACGGCCGCATCGAAATGGGCCACGCCCGTGCGCTGCTGACGCTGCCCGCGCCGCGCGCGATCGCGCTGGCTGAAAAGGCCGCCGAGCGGAACTGGTCGGTGCGCGAACTGGAACAGGCAGTACGCCTGGCGCAGTTGCCGAAGTCATCCGGCAAATCCGGCAAGCGTAACGTCGATCCCGACGTCGCCGCGCTGGAACGCGAGCTGTCCGACACTCTCGGCACCCGCGTCGAGATCGCGCACGGCCGCGGTGGGCGCGGCAAGCTGACCATCCGCTACCACAGCGCGGATGAGCTGGAAGGTATTCTCGAAAAGCTGCGTTGAAGTCGTAGGTTGGGCTGACGCCGGCTTCATCGGCGGAAGCCCAACGTTTCTGCAATGGGTGTTGGGCTTCGCGAAAAGCGCTCAGCCCAACCTGCGACAGGCACGACTTCGCCGCATCGGCGATAATTCCGGCTTTCCCACGGCAAGGCCTTGACGCATGCCCGAACTGTCCGTGGTCGTGCCCGTGTTCAACGAGCGCGACAACATCCCGCCGCTGTTGGCCGAAATCGCCGCTGCGCTGCGTGGGCACGCCGACTATGAGGTGGTATACGTCGACGACGCCAGTTCCGACGATTCGCTCGATGTGCTGAAGGCCGAACGCGCGAAGCACCCGGAACTGCGCATCGTCAGACACCTCAAGCAAAGCGGCCAGAGCACCGCGATCCGCAATGGCGTGCGCGCGGCGCGCAGCGCATGGATCGCCACGCTGGACGGCGATGGCCAGAACGATCCCGCCGATATTCCGAAGCTGCTCGAAGCGCGCACGAGCGCCAACCCGAAGGTGAAACTGTTCGCCGGCTGGCGCACCACCCGCCGCGACAGTTTCAACAAGCGCATTTCATCGAAGATCGCCAACGGCGTGCGCTCGCGCATGCTGCGCGACGCGACGCCCGATACCGGTTGCGGCTTGAAACTGTTCGAGCGCGAAACCTTCCTCGCACTGCCCTACTTCGACCACATGCACCGTTACCTGCCGGCGCTGGTGAAGCGTGCCGGTTTCGAGAGCGTCAGCATTCCGGTCGGCCACCGCCCGCGCACACGCGGCGTGTCCAAGTACGGCATGCTCGATCGCTTGTGGGTCGGCCTCGCGGATTTGCGCGGCGTCGCGTGGTTGATGCGGCGCGCGAAGATCACCGAAACCGAGGAACTGTGACCGTCGCTGCGCCCGATCTGGCTGCGCAAGCCCGAACGGTGCTGCGCGATGTGTTCGGGTATGGCGCTTTTCGCGACCGCCAGCAGGACATTATCGAACATCTTCTGCACGGCGGCGACGCGCTGGTGCTGATGCCGACCGGCGGCGGCAAGTCGCTGTGCTACCAGATTCCGGCGTTGCTGCGGGACGGCACCGCCATCGTGGTCTCGCCGCTGATCGCGCTGATGCAAGACCAGGTCGAGGCGTTGCGGCAATTCGGGGTGGCGGCGGCGTTCCTCAATTCCAGCCTCGATGCGCCGATGCAAGCCGACGTCGAGCGACGCTTCCTCGGCGGCGAGCTGAAACTCCTGTACGTGGCGCCCGAGCGGTTGCTCACCGGGCGTTTCCTGGATCTGCTCGACCACGCCGAAGTGTCGCTGTTCGCGATCGACGAAGCGCACTGCGTGTCGCAATGGGGCCACGATTTTCGCCCCGAGTACCGCGAACTCACGGTGCTGCACGAGCGCTTTCCGAATGTGCCGCGCATCGCCCTGACCGCGACCGCCGACGCCCCGACCCGGCGCGAGATTGTCGAACGCCTGGCGCTCGGCCATGCCCGGCAGTTCATCTCCAGCTTCGACCGGCCCAACATCCGCTACCGCGTCGCACAGCGGGACCAGCCGCGCCAGCAATTGAAGGTGTTCCTGGCCGGGCACCAGGGCGAATCGGGGATCGTCTATTGCCTGTCGCGGCGCAAGGCCGAGGACACCGCGGCCTGGCTGGCCGAGCAGGGCATCGAAGCGCTGCCCTACCATGCCGGGCTCGATGCGGCGACGCGCGCCGCCAACCAGCAACGGTTCCTGCGCGAAGACGGCATCGTGATGTGCGCGACCATCGCGTTCGGGATGGGCATCGACAAACCCGACGTGCGCTTCGTCGCGCACCTGGATCTGCCGAAAAGTCTCGAAGGCTATTACCAGGAAACCGGGCGCGCCGGCCGCGACGGGTTGCCGGCCGATGCCTGGATGACCTATGGGTTGAGCGACCTGGTCACGTTGGCGCAATTCATCCAGCGGTCCGACGCCAGCGAAGCGCGCAAGCGACTGGAACGCGGCAAGCTCGACGCATTGCTCGGCTTTGCCGAAAGCACCCGCTGCCGCCGCCAGCAGTTGCTGGCGTACTTCGGCGAAACGCTGCAAGAACCCTGCGGGAACTGCGACAACTGCCTCGACCCGCCGCCCACCTGGGACGCCACCGAGGCCGCGCAAAAGGCGCTGTCATGCGTGTACCGCACCGGCCAGCGCTTCGGCGCCGGTTACCTGATCGACGTATTGCTGGGCAAGGACAACGAGCGCATCCAGGCGCAAGGCCACGATCATCTTTCCGTGCACGGCATCGGCACCGGACTCGACGCACGGCAATGGCGCGGCGTGTTCCGGCAACTGATCGCCCGCGGCCTGCTCAGCCCCGAACTGGAAGGTTACGGAAGCCTGCGCCTGACCGCGGCCGCGCACCCGGTCCTGCGCGGCAACGAAACCGTCCACCTGCGCCAGGAGCCTGACCACGCGCAACGCCGCGCCAGCCGTCGCGCCGACGCCTCGGGCAGCCGCCGCAGCCTCGACATCGCCCCGCACGAGGAACCGCTGTGGAACGCCCTGCGCGATACCCGCGCAAAACTGGCGAAGGAACAGGGCGTACCGGCGTACGTGATCTTCCACGATGCCACCTTGTACGCGATGCTGCGCGAGCGCCCGGCCGACCGCGAGGCGCTGGCCGCCATCAGCGGCGTCGGTGCGCGCAAACTGGAACGCTACGGCGCGCAGTTCCTGGCGGTTTTGCGAAACGCCTGAAGACTGGGGTCAGAGTGCACTTTCGAACCCGGATTTCCGGAAACGCAGAGTCTTCCGCGAAAGTGCACTCTGACCCCTGCTTTCAGCGCTTGCCCTTGGCCAAGGGCAGATCCGCCTGCTTCCACGCGTTGATGCCGCCGGCCAGCGTGGCGACATTGGTGAAACCGGCCTTGACCAGTCGCCTGGCGGCCTTGCCCGATTCCGCACCGTTCTTGCACACGGTCACGATCTGCAGGCCTTTGGCTTTCGCGAGATCCTTGTTTTCGGGGTCGAACTGGCTGAGCGCAACATGCTTCGAGCCTGCGATGTGGCCCTTCTCGAAATCGGCGATCGCGGAAAGGTCGATCACCAATGGCTCGCCGCGGTTGATCATCTGCACCAGCGCAGCCGGCGTCAGCTCGCGGAAACCACGGAATTTGCGCGACACTTCCAGACCGATCAAGGCCAGGATGATCACGATGAGCGCGGCCACCAGCAGGATGTTGTGACCGAGGAATTCGGGGATGCGCGAGAGGGTCTGGTTCATGGGAGATGCATGGCGGACGATTCGCGCATTATCCGGGAGATCGTCACCGAGGTGCCAGTTCAGTGGCGCGCCGCTACGTTGACAGTTGCGTAAAGGACGCCCACCTTCTCAATGGACCAAACCTTATGAAGACGATGACCTGCAAGCAGCTTGGTGGTGCATGTGACGAGGAATTGTCGGCCGAAACGTGGGACGACATGGTCAAAACCATGACCAGGCACGTCATGGGGAAGCACCCGGACGTTGCTCAGAAGATGAAAAAGATGCACGAGGAAGACCCCAAAAAATGGGGCCGTGAAATGAAGCCGAAATGGGAAGCCGCGCCCGAAACGTGAAGCGGAGGGCCATTACTGCTGAGGCGTAATGTCCGGCAACCCTGTCTCAAGCCACCAATGCTTGGCCTTGGCATCCCAATGCCAAGTCTGGTGGTCGAACACGTTGTACACGCGCTGGCTGGTTTTCACGATCAGGCCGATCGCGGCGGTCTGCTCAATGGTGTCGGGATCCGTCGCCGTCGGCCCGGAGGGGTCGTATTGGGCGACGCGTACGGTGTTGTAGAGCGCCTTCTGCTGCGGCGTCAGCGGATGCGCGGCGCGCACCGCGGGATCGACGTAGTTCCAGGCGCCCTGGATGTCGCCCCAGCGCAGCGCTGCGGCGTAACCATCCAGCGTGTCGTCACGCAAGGTGTTCTTGTTCTGCAAGGTCGCGCACCCGGCCAGCAGCAACAAGGCAGCACCCGCGATCACGATACGGCGCATGACAGTCTCCTCGCAACGACGTGCCCGCGATTGTGACGGATCACGCCTGCTTGCGCAGCTTGGCCACGAAACGCGCGGTCAGGGTGGCCGCCGCGCCTTGTTCGCCCGCGATTTCGCACACGACATCGGCGCGGCCTTTGCCTTGTGCGCGCACGGCCGCGACCACGCGTGCCATTGCATCCGCTTCGGCGAAGCGCGCGATTCCGCGCAATTCACACCACAACGGTTCGCGGTAACGCACGTTCGAGTCACCAACGTAGATATCGCAATCGAGGCCTTGTGCGCGCAGGCCCAGCTCGATCAGGCCCCAACCTGCCAGCGTCAGCAACGACGCCATGCTGCCGCCGAACGCGCACCCCTTGTCGTTGATGTTGGGCGCGAGCGGCGCCGTCATTTCGAGTTCGTCGCCGCTGTAGCGCGGCACCGAAAGTTGCATCGCGCGCGCGAGCGGGATGTGTTCGAGGATCTCGCGCTCGAGCGTCGCGGCCGGAGAGAGATTCGTATCCATCGCGCAAGTGTGGCGCGCAGTACGCGGCGCGACAAGGCGTTCGCGTGCTGGCTTATGATCGGCGCATGGCTGCTCGGCGATCACTCACGGGAGTCCGTATCGCGATCACGCGTCCGGCTGGAACGGGTGCGGCGCTGGCAAATCGCGTTCGCGCGCTGGGTGGCACGCCAGTGTTGCTGCCGGGCTCGAGCCTGCACGCGGCGACCGATGCGCGTTCGGCACGCGCTTCCTTGCGGAAGACCCTGGCTTGCGACGCCGTCATTTTCACCAGTCCGGCTGCCGTGAAATTCGCGCGGCGGCTTGGCGCATTGCGCAGCCGCGCCATCGTGTTGGCACCGGGCGCCGGCACGCACGGTGCGTTGCGGCGTGCGGGATTCCCCAATGCCATCGCGCCCGCGCGCGAAGACAGCGAAGGATTATTGGCGCTGCCGGTCCTGCGTAACGTCCGCGACAAGCGCATCGGCATCGTCGGTGCGGCGGGCGGACGCGGGCTGCTGGACCGCGAACTCGTCGCACGCGGCGCCGAGGTGATCCACGCGCACGTGTATGAGCGCACGCCGGCGCGACTCGATTGTCGCCACGCCGATGCGGTGTGCCGGAATGCGTGCGGACCACTGTACGTGCTGCTTTCGAGTTCGGAGGCGCTGGCCAACATCATCGCGAGCCTGCCGGGTGACGCCCTGCACGCGTTGCTGCGCGGAACCGTCGTCGCCAGCAGTGCGCGCCTCGTTGCGGCCGCGCGCAAGGCCGGCTTCGCGCGCGTGTTGCGTGCCGAATCGGCGCATGCCGGGGACATGCTGGACACGATCCTTGAATGACCTCCTGCTAGCATGGCGCGCATGAGCGAAGATTCCCTCGAAAGCACGCCGGAACCCAATCCGCGCAAGCCACGCAAACGCCCATCCGGCCTTGCGGCCCTTGCGATCCTGATAGCGCTGATGGCGTTGGCGGTGGCGGCGTGGAGCGTCTGGCGCCTGCATCGTTTTGCGCACGACGAATTGGCTTCGCGCCAGCGCGACGCCACCACCATCGCGGCGCTGCAAAGCCAGCTTGCGGCCGGCGACGAGCAGGCGCGCGCGGGTGACCATCGCATCGGCAAACTGGAGTCGGGGCTGGATGACCTGCGCGCGAGTACGCAGGGGCTGGACCGCCGCATCGCCAATCTCGAAACCGCCTACACCAACCTGAGCGGCCAACAGCAATCGGCGCAGGACACGGTGTTGCTCAATGACGCCGACATGTTGCTGCGCACCGGCGCACAACGCTACGAACTGTTCCACGACAGCAGCGGCGCGCTGAAAGCCTACTCGCAAGCGATCGAGGTGCTGGCGCAGGTGCAGAACCCCGCCTACGCACCGGTTCGTGCCAGCGCCACCACCGAGCGCGACGCGCTGGCGACGGCCGCGCCGCCCTCGCGCCAGGGCGCGCTGGATACCTTGTCCTCGTTGCGCGGCAAGGTGCCGACGCTGCCGCTGACGTCGCCGGAAAGGGCCGTGCCGGCGTCAGCCCCGCCGCAGAAACCCGGGTTCTGGTCGCGTGTCGGCAATGCCTTCAGCGGCATCGTCAAGGTTTCGCACGACAGCGGCGAGGTGGTACCACTGACCGATGCGCGGTTCGCGCGGCAGACGCTGGCGCTCGACCTGGCGCAGGCGCAGGAAGCGTTGCTCGCCTTCGATGACGCCACTTACAGGGCTGCGCTGCAGCGCGCCGACGCGACCCTTTCCGCGCAATTCGACGGCGACGACATCGGCGTGAAAGATGCGGCCGCGCAAATCACGAACCTGTTGGCGCAGCACGGTGGCGGCCCTGCGCCCAAGCTGGGCGGTGCGCTCGCGCAACTGCAAAGCCTGCGCGCCAGCCAGCCCGCAACGCCCGCACCGGCACCCGCTTCCACGGCCGGGAGCACCCGGTGATGAAAAGCAAGCGCTGGCTCGTCCTCGCCCTGATCATCATCCTGCTGCTCGCGGTCGCGTTCGTATGGTTGTCGTCGGATCCGGGTTACGTACTGATCCGTTTCCGCGGCTGGAAGGTGGAAGCCACGGTGGTCGGTGCGGTGGCGATCCTTATCGCGGCGTGGATCGCGATCGGCATCATCTGGTGGTTGCTGCTGTGGCCGTTCGGCGCGATCTCGCGCCGCCGCCGCAGGATCAGCCATGAGCGCCTGCGCGATGGACTGGTCGCCTTGAACGAAGGCCGCAACGTCGAGGCACACCGCACCCTGCAGCGCGCGGCGCAATATTCGTCGCTGCGTTCGCCCGCGCTGTTGTCCGCCGCCGAGGCCGCACACCGCCATGGCGACACCACGCGCGCGCTGGAAACGCTGGACGAAGCGGCCCAGCACGCGCCGGAAGCGGCGCGCACGCTGCGTGCGCGCATCCTGCGCGAAAACGGTCGCGCCGACGAAGCCTTGCAACTGCTTTCACCCGGCGCCGAGGCCGGAAAGTTGCCGCCTGCGGGCTGGCACGAATTCGCGTTGGCCGCAATCGCGACCGGCCAGCCCGAAAAGGCGCGCCCTGCGCTGGAACCGTTGCGCAAATCCGACATGCTGGGTTCGGCGGCGTACGCCACACTCGTCGACCAAGTGTTGGGCGCTTCGCTGCGCAAGGCACCCGACCTGACGGCGCTGCAGGACATGTGGAAGCGCGCGACTCGCCAGCAACGCCAGATGCCTGCGTTGCTGGATGTGTACGCGCGGCGCGCCGCCGCGTTCGGCGACGCGCACGCTGCGCTGGATGCCATCGAGGATGCGGTGAAGCGCGAATGGAACGCCGGTCTTGTTGCGACGTACGGCGAAATCACGCCGCCGACTGAAGCTGCCGCACGCTTGCACGTCGCGACCCGCTGGCTGGAGGCGCATCCGGGTGACGACATCCTGCTGCGCACCCTCGGCAGCCTCTCGATGCGCGCGTCCGATCCGCGCGGCGCGCGCGAATACCTGGTGCACGCGCTGACCTTGAAACCGTCCGCGGCGAGTTGGGCCGCGCTGGGCGACGTGCAATCAGCATCCGGCGATGCGGAAGATGCGGGACGCTGCTATGCCAACGCATGGAAATGCGCGCGCGGCGAGGAAATCGCACCCCGCCCGCACGAAGCCGGACTCGATACCAGCCAGTTCACGCTCGAAGAACGCGACGAACACGGGATGCCGCGATTGCCGGGCGAACCTTCGTCGCCTGCGCGTTGATTCAACGAGTCAGTCCAGGACCTTGATGTCCGTGACGCGCCCTTCCTGCAATCGGATTTCACGCGCCGCGCGTGAACCGTCGCCGGGATAAGTCCACGTCTCGCCCCAGGCCGGCGCCTGCGCACCCTGGTACGCCGACCAGGCAAGCGGATTGCGCGAGCGGCTGGGCGCAAGCCCGCAACGTGCGATCAGATCCGCCACACTCATGCCGACCGTAATCCCGGTGAAGTCGCACGACCCGCCGTTGCCGACGAAGCCGTAACCGAGGGTCTGTTCACGCGCCAGCACGCCGCCGGAAAACTCCAGCCGCACCATCAAGCGCTGCGGGCCGAAGTTGTAGTACCACGCTTCGGTCGTCACCGCCGCGCCCGGTTCCACGGGCGTTTCCACACCCACGCCCGGCGACCCGGCGTAGTTGCCGATGTAGAACGGATCGCCGCATTCATCGCGCACCTGCGGCGCCAGGTCGCCCTGTTTCACGATGTGTGTGCCGCAGCGCAACGCCCACGCCCGCGACGGCAATACCGCAAACAGCAACGCCAGCAATACGCCAATCCACAATGACCTGCTCATGGCTGTCTCACGAATCGCACAAGGTTCCGCACACACTTTAGCGCCATTGGCAACAGTCACTGTAAAGACGCTGTGAAACCACGAGCCGGCTCGCGCGCAGCGTCCGCGTGGGCGACAATGCACCCTCTGAATTCGAGGATCAACATGGCCATCTGGAAACAACACGCCGACCTCGAAATGCTCGACGCGTGGAGCGAGCGCACCTTGATGCGCGCGCTGGACATCCGCATCACCGAACTCGGCGACGACTGGTTGCGCGGCACGATGCCCGTGGACGACCGCACCCGCCAGCCTTACGGCATCCTGCACGGCGGCGCGTCGGTGGCGCTCGCGGAAACGCTGGGCTCGACCGCGGCGATGCTGTGTTGCGAAGATGACCGCGCCGCGGTCGGCCTCGAGATCAATGCCAACCACCTGCGCGCGGTTCGCGAAGGCCTCGTCACCGCCACCGCGCGTCCGATCCATGTCGGCCGTAGCACGCAGGTGTGGGAAATCCGCATCGAGAATGAAGCCGGCGAACTGACCTGCATCGCGCGACTGACGATGGCGGTGGTGCCGGGCGGCGCGTTCGCGTCGCGGAAGTAGACGTTGCATCTCGCGCCTTGCGACGGCGACGCCGTAACGTCCTCGGCATCATTGGCCCTACAATCCCGCGATGGATACCACCCTGCTCTACGTTCTTGTCGCGCTGGCGGCGATCGCGATCGTCCTGCTGATCGTGTTGTTGATACGGTCGCGCGGTGACACGGGGCTGCGCGAAAAACTGGATGCGTTGCGCAGCGACAGCGAGCGCGTCGAGCGCGCGCTGCGCGAGGAACAGCGCTCCGCGCGTACCGAACTGGCCGAAACGCTGGATCGCATGGGCGGTCAATTGCGCCTGTCGTTGTCCACGCTGACCACCGACAACCAGCAGCGGCTGGCGGAAGTCCGCACGACGCTCGACACACAGCTGAAGGCGCTGCAAACCGACAACGCCATGCAGCTCGAAAAAATGCGCGAGGTGGTGGACGAGAAACTGCAGAAGACGCTGGAAACACGCCTGTCGTCTTCGTTCAAACAGATCGCCGAGCGGTTGGAAGCGGTGCAACGCGGCCTGGGTGAAATGCAGTCGCTGGCGACCGGGGTCGGCGACCTGAAGCGCGTGCTCAGCAACGTGAAGACCCGCGGCACCTTTGGCGAAGTACGTCTCGGCGCGCTGCTCGAGCAGATACTGGCGCCGGAGCAATACGCCGCGAATGTCGCGACAAAGCCCGGCTCCGACGAGCGCGTGGAATACGCGATCCGCCTGCCGGGCGGCGACCGCGACTCCCAAGTCTGGCTGCCGGTCGACGCCAAGTTTCCCATCGAGGATTACCAGCGCCTGCTGGATGCGCAGGAACTGGCCGATGGCGAGACGGCCAACGCCGCTGGCGCTGCCCTGCAGCGCCGCGTCGAAGCCGAGGCGAAAACCATCCGCGAGAAATACGTCTCTTCGCCGCACACGACCGACTTCGCCCTGTTGTTCCTGCCTACCGAGGGCCTGTACGCGGAGGTGATCCGCCGCCCGGGGTTGTTCGAAAAACTGCAACGCGATCACCACGTCACCGTGGCGGGCCCGACCACGCTGGCCGCGATCCTCAACGCGCTGCAAATGGGGTTCCGCACGCTGGCGATCGAACAGCGCTCGAGCGAGGTGTGGCAAATCCTCGGCGCCGTCAAGACCGAATTCGGCAAGTTCGGCGAGGTGCTCGACAAGGTCAAGAAGAAGCTGGACGAGGCGGGCAAGCATATCGACGCCACCGGCGTGCGCACCCGCGCGATCGAGCGCCAACTGCGCGGCGTCGAATCGCTGGCCGATGAAGACGCCCAAGCACGCATGGAGCTTCCCATCGAGGACGACGGTGCGGACGAAGAGTCCGAGCCGGACTGATTGCACAGCGACGTGTCCGCTGCCTCGGCAACGGCGTTAGACTGAAGCGTTCGACGTCGCGAGAGGCTGTCCCATGAGCGAATCCCACAAACCTTCCCTGTGCGCTGCTTCCCGGCCGACCTCGCCGGAGGTGACGCGCGAGCAGGCGATGGATGCGGTGCGCACGCTGCTGCGTTGGGCCGGCGACGAGCCGACCCGCGAGGGCTTGCGCGACACGCCCAAGCGCGTGGTGGATGCTTACACCGAATGGTTTTCCGGTTACCACGAGGACCCGCAGGACTACCTGCGCCGCACCTTCGAGGAAGTCGCCGGCTACGACGAGATGATCGTGCTGCGCGACATCCAGTTCGAATCGTTCTGCGAGCACCATCTGGCGCCGATCATCGGCCGCGCGCACGTCGGTTACGTCCCGGATGGAAAAGTCGTCGGCATTTCCAAGCTGGCGCGCGTCGTGGACGCGTTCGCGCACCGCTTCCAGGTGCAGGAAAAGCTCACCGCACAAATCGCCACCTGCATCAGTGAAGTGCTGGCGCCGCGCGGCGTCGGCGTCGTGATCGACGCGACCCACCAGTGCATGACCACCCGCGGCGTACACAAGCGCGGCGTGTCGATGGTGACCAGCCAGATGCTCGGCAGCTTCCGCGAAGATGCGCGCACGCGCGCGGAGTTCCTCAGGTTCATCGATATCGACGGCGGCCGCTAGAGCCTCTTGCTCGTCATTCCGAGGCTGTCCGCGCCGTTTGCGGACAGAACCCGACTGCGTTTGCGGGACTGCAAACGCGAACGCCCCCGGATCAAGTCCGGGGCAGGCTGCGGCGGCGCGCAACGCGAGCGCCATGGACGGCGCGAGTCAATCGGTGTCCGCCCCTACCGGTGCTGATCAGTCGAAACCGATTCCGGATCGCGCTCCGCGCGTCCGGAATGACTACCTGGGGGTGCAGCGCCATTGCAAAAGCCGTGACCCGGCGCGATACGCCCTGGCCCAGCCAGCATCCGGTGCCCGGAACCGCATCGCGCTAAACTTGCCCGCTTGCCCGAACGCGTGCATCACGCCGCATGACCGATCCCACGCATCTCGACCACCCGCGCCGTCGCGCGGCGGTGATCTTCATCTTCGTCACCGTAACGATCGACATGCTGGCGTTCGGTATCGTGATCCCGGTGTTGCCGCATCTGATCGTCGAGCTGATCGGCGGCAGCATTGCGAAAGCGGCAGTATGGTCGAGCGCCTTCAGCACTTTGTTCATGCTGATGCAGTTCGTGTGCTCGCCGATCCAGGGCGCGCTGTCGGATCGCTTCGGCAGGCGCACGGTGATCCTGATCTCGAGTTTCGGACTCGGCATCGATTTCATCGTGATGGCGCTGGCGCCGTTCCTGTGGCTGCTGTTCATCGGCCGCGCGGTATCCGGCATATGCGCGGCCAGCTTTTCGACCGCCAACGCCTACATCGCCGACATCACGCCGCGTGAAAAACGCGCGGCGGCGTTCGGCATGCTCGGCGGCGCGTTCGCGGTCGGCTTCATTGTCGGCCCGGCGCTCGGCGGTTTCCTGGGGCACTTGTGGATTCGCTTGCCGTTCTGGGCCGCGGCGGGCTTGTGCCTGATCAACTTCTGCTACGGCTATTTCGTATTGCCGGAATCGCTGCCCAAGGAACGCCGCGCACCCAAGTTCGACTGGCGCCACGCCAACCCGCTTGGCTCACTGCTGCTGCTCAAGCGCTATCCACAGGTGATGGCGCTGGCAATGGTATTTTTCCTGCTGGCGCTGGCGCAGTTCTCGATCAATTCCACCTACGTGCTGTACACCGATTTCCGCTACGGCTGGGGGCCGCAGACCGTCGGCTACACGCTGGCGCTGGTCGGCGTGCTGACCGGCGTGGTGCAGGCGCTGCTGGTACGACGACTGATGCCGAAACTCGGTGAGCGCAAGATGATCCTGGCCGGCCTCGTTTTCGTGGCAGTCGGCTACTCCGTGTTCGGCTTCGCGCCGGAAGCGTGGATCTTCCTGTGCGGCATTCCGTTCCTGTGCCTCGGTGGCCTCGCCGGACCGCCCGCGCAATCGCTCATCACGCACCAAGTCGATCCCGCCGAACAGGGCCGCCTGCAAGGCGCGCTGAGCAGCCTGCAAAGCCTCGCCGGCATCTTCGGCCCGGCGCTGTTCGCCAATCTGTTCGCACTCTTCATCAGCAAGCACGCGCCTACGCCACACCTGCCGGGCGTTGCCTACGTGCTGGCGGCGGTACTGGTGCTGGCGGCGCTGGTACTGACGGTGCGCGCTACCCGCGACATGCCCGCGCACGTACCGGCGGCGGAACCGAAAGTGACATGAACTTGCCTTTGCCGCGCCACGGCCCCATGTGAGCCTGCACGCATCCGATCGGAGGACGCCGCGATGATGACCTTCCTGCTGTGGTTGCTGTTGCTGATTTTCTGCTGGCCGCTGGCGTTGCTGGCGCTGATCCTGTGGCCACTGGTGTGGCTGATCGCGCTGCCGTTCCGGCTGCTCGGCTTTGCCGTCGACGGCGTGTTCGGATTCCTGCGCGCATTGTTCATGCTGCCCGCGCGCGTGCTCGGCGGCCGCCCGTGACGATTCTCGTGCGATCGTCCCTGATCGCTGCGCAATGAAAACTCGGTACGAGTGCAATTTCTTCGCTCCAGCAACACCAGAACGGGCATCCTGCCCTGACTTTTCACAACAGCCGCTTCGAACAGAACCTTGTTCCCTTCATACGTAACCCGTCACTTTCAACTTGGAGTTCAACCATGACCATTTCGATGTACCAGGCTTCCGTTCCCGTATTCGTGCGCGCGCTGACCAATCTGTCCGGCGTGCTGAAGAAAGGCGAAGCGCACGCAAAAGAGAAAGGGGCCAATCCCGACAGCCTGTTGCAGCAGCGTCTGATCTTCGACATGCTGCCGCTGATCAAGCAGATCCAGATTGCCTGCGACACCGTCGCGCGCGGCGCCGCACGGCTGGCCGGCGTGGAGCCGAAGTCGTTCGAGGACAACGAGAAAACGCTTGCCGAAGCGCACCAGCGCATCGACGCCGCCATCGCCTACGCGCAATCGTTCAAGGCCGAGCAGATCGACGGCAGTGAAGCCCGCAAGGTGATGATGAAGACGCGGCATGCCGAGGTTGAATTCACCGGTCTCACGTATCTCACGGAATATTCGCTGCCCAACCTGTTCTTCCACTGCACCACCGCCTACGACATCCTGCGCGTGGCCGGCACCCCGATCGGCAAGAAGGATTTCCTCGGCGAGCGGTGAGAATGGGCTGATCGGTCTCCCTTTTCGTCATTCCGGCGTAAGCCGGACGGCGTTTGCAGGATTGCAAACGCGAACGCCCCCGGATCGAGTCCGGGGCAGGCTCCGGCGGCCCGGGGTGAGCGCCAAGGATGGCGCGAATAATCCAGTGCCTTGACCATCACGCCTTGAAGCACGAAGGCACCGGCTCCCGGATATCGCTTCGCGACTGCGTTTGCAGGATTGCAAACGCGAACGCCGAAGGCGGCGCGTAGCGCGAGCGCCATGGATGGCGCGAGTAATTCCGGGATGACGAGCGAAAGATCCTCCCCAGGAAAATCGGCAAGCTTAAGAAAAATTCGTGCCCCGTTTTTTCCAAGACACCTCAAACGCCCCGCTTGCGAAAGCGGGGCGTTTTTTGTGCACGGGCATGCACGGGTTACCATGCCGGGCGGAGCGAAGGCGCCACGCCGTCGTGAAGGGGAACCTGAAGCGCGAATTCCCGCGCATTCCGTTCTACCCGGATTTCTGGCGCTGGGCCAAGTGGGGCGAGCAACTGATGCAACTGCACATCGGTTACGAATCGGGCGAGCCGTGGCCACTGCAGCGCACCGACATTCCGGATGAAAAAGCGCGCAAGAACGATGCATCGCCGAAAGCGATGTTGAAAGCGGACAAGGACAACGGCCGCATCGTGCTGGATTCGGAAACCACGCTTGCGGGCGTGCCCCCGGAAGCCTGGGAATACAAACTCGGCAACCGCTCCGCGCTGGAATGGATCCTGGACCAGTACAAGGAAAAGAAGCCGAAGGATCCGACCATCCGCGAAAAATTCAACACCTACCGTTTCGCCGATTACAAGGACAAGGTGATCGACCTGCTGCTGCGCGTCACCCGCGTCAGCGTCGAAACTCAAGCGATCGTCGAAGCCATGCGCGCCGCGCCACGAACGTAGGTTGGGCTGAGCCCGGGCTTCATCCGGGCGAAGCCCAACACCGGTGTTCGAATGTTGGGCTTCGCTGCGCTCAGCACCAACCTACGCGTCTGCATGCAACAATTCCCATGCGGGCGCGGTTGTTTCCGACCGGAACGGTTGGTGAAGCTTCGACTTCACCATGATCCGGGTTCGACTCCCGGCGCCGCGCCCGCTTAATTCTTACAATCGACCGAAATAACTTTACAATCTATCGCGCAAACCTTACAGTCGGTGCATGCCCCGCCCGGACCGGTCCGCCGAAATCGATGCGACGCTGCTGGCCCGTGTGGGCAAGCATCCACAGGATTTGATCGCGGTGGTCGGCGCAGCCCTTGGCCTGACGCGACAAACCGTGGTGACGCGCGCGCGCGCGTTGATCGAGGGCGGCTATCTCGCCAAATCAGGCACCACTCGCCCCACTTACAGCTTGGGGCCCAGCAGGCGCGTCGTGTTCACGCACGCACTGCGCGGATTGGAAGAGGATTGCGTGTGGTCGCGAGATGTCGCCCCGTTGCTGCGGGGTCTGCCGACCAATCTGATAGACATCTGCCAGCACGGCCTGACCGAGATGGTCAACAACGCGATCGACCACTCCAGTGGCTCGCACCTGCGCGTGTACGTCGATCGCACACGGGAAATCGTGACACTGATGGTGTCCGATGACGGCGTGGGCATCTTCCGCAAGATCACCGCGGCACTCGCTCTCCCCGACGAGCGATTGGCGCTGCTGGAACTTTCCAAGGGCAAGCTGACTACCGATCCACGCCGCCACACGGGCGAAGGCGTGTTCTTCACGTCGCGCATGTTCGACCGCTTCCAGATTGCATCGGGAGAACTGGTGTTCGATCACGACGACGCCGAGGCCGACGATTTGCTGGATGCCATCGCGCCACGCTACGCGCGGCGCGGCACCACGGTATTGATGGAAATCACGGCGAAATCGAGGCGCACCGCGAAGCAGGTGTTCGACAAGTTCTCCAGCGGGCCCGATGACTATGCGTTTGCGAAGACTGTAGTGCCGGTGCGACTGGCGAAGGTCGGCGACGAAAACCTGGTGTCGCGTTCGCAAGCCAAGCGCCTGATGCAGCGCGTCGAGCGATTCAAGACCGTCGTGCTCGACTTCGCGGGCGTCGCCAGTATCGGCCAGGCATTCGCGGACGAGGTGTTCCGCGTGTTTGCCAACGCACACCCGGGCATCGAATTGGTTCCGATGCACGCAACACCGACGGTGCAGCAGATGATCCGCCGCGCACAGGTGGCGCGCGATGAAGGCGGATAGGCCGACAATCGTTTCGCATGCAACAATCGAACCTCTTCACTGCTTGCAGTCCGTAGGTTGGGTTGAGCCCGGGCTACATCCGGGCGAAGCCCAACTCCGAGCGTGAATGTTGAGCTTCGCTGCGCTCAGCACCAACCTACGCGTTGCTCGCGCCCTGCTCGTCCAAAGCCTTTACAATCCCGCGCTCACGCCGTCTTCTCGAAGAACACACTCCATGCCGATCCTGATCCTCGGCCTCGTGATTTTCCTCGGCGCGCATTCGGTGCACATGCTGGCGCCGGGATTTCGTGAGCGCATGGTCGCGCGCATCGGCCTGATGACATGGAAAGGTTTGTATTCGCTGGTGTCGATCGCGGGCCTGGTGCTGATCGTCATCGGCTTCGGCATGGCTCGCGCGGATCCGCATTTGCTGTACACACCGCCCGCGTGGCTGCGGCATTTGAATGGGCTGTTCACGCTGGTCGCGTTCGTGCTGATTGCGGCGGCGTACGTGCCGCGCAATCATTTGAAAGCGAAAATCGGGCACCCGATGCTCGCAGGTGTGAAGTTGTGGGCGCTCGGGCACCTGCTGGCGATCGGCTACCTGCACGACGTGGTGCTGTTCGGCGCGTTCCTAGTCTGGGCCGTCGCGGATTTCGCGGTATCGCGCCGGCGCGATCGCGCAACCGGCACCGTGTACCCTGCGGGCACGGCCAAGGGCGACGTGCTGGCCGTGGTGATCGGCTTGGCGGCGTGGGCGATCTTCGCGTTCCTGCTGCATTTGCGCTTGATAGGCGTCAGTCCATTTATTTGACGGAACCATTGGCGTCCGCGCGCATCAAAGACTGGTGGTTTCCGGTTTCGGGGGTAACGTGACTCGACGCAATTCGGCACAAGGCAAGATCATCGGCGCGATCGTGGTGATCGTGATCGTCGCGCTGGCTGCATGGTGGTATTTCTCCCGCATGCCGGGCGTGGATTTTTCGCGTCAGGGACCCGCGCCCTCCGGACCGGCCAAGGCCAGCACCGCGCCGGCGCCGATCGAGCATCCGATTTCCGAGGCGCAGACCGTTCCCGCGCCCGCCACCACCACGCCGCTGCCGCCGCTGGATACCAGCGATGACACGGTGGCGTCTGCGCTGGCGTCCATCCCCGGTGCGGATGGGCTGGCCGGACTGTTGCTTTCGCGCGGACTGATTCCGCATATCGTGGCAACCGTCGACGCCCTGCCCCGCCGCACGATCGGTGCCAGCATCCTGCCGCTGCGCACGCCGAAAGGCACGTTCGCCGTGGATACTTCCAGCGGCAAGCCGATGCTGGACAGCAAGGATTTCGCGCGCTACGACCCCTACATGAAGATCGCCGCGGCGGTGGATACCCGCACGCTGGTGACGTGGTACGTGCATTGGTACCCGCTGTTCCAGCAGGCCTACCGCGAACTCGGTTATCCGCAGGGCTACTTCAACGACCGACTGATCGCAGCGATCGACAACATGCTGGCCGCGCCTAACGCGCAGCCGCCGATCGCGCTGACAGCCACCGCGGATGGCCATTACGTGTTCGCCGATCCGACCTGGGAATCCTTGTCGGTGGGCCAGAAGCTGATGATCCGCATCGGACCGGAACACGAACGCGTGTTGAAGACCAAGCTGCGCAGCATCCGCGCGTTGTTGCTGGGCCAGGCGCCGGTGTTCCACGCGGCGGCCGAGGCGCAACCCGGGGCTGCCGCGCCGGCGGCGCCCGCATCGGCATTGTCTGCTCCCGCATCGCACTGACTCGGGGATATCCGGTCGATCCCAATCCCGTGCATCAAGGCACTGGGTCCCGGACATCGCTTCGCGATTCCGGGATGACGAGCAAAATCACGGGACTCTCAGAGACTCTCGGCCACTCCAAACCGCAGCGCGGTTTGCCCCTGTGCCACGCCGTTCGGCCCGAAGCGATGCTCCTCGATGATTCCGCCGCCTTCGCGTGACAGCGCGATCAGCGTGGTCGCGCGCGTGCCGTAACGCTCGCCGCGCACAAACACCGGTGACAGCGTGCGCTCCAATTCGATGCCGACGCCGGTATCCGGCAAGGCCGCATCCGGCGCCGGCGTTTCATCGGTGAAGGCATCGAACAGCGTCGCGAAATCTTCCTCGCACGATGCGAGCCAATCCTGCAACACCGCCGTCACGCGCCGCACTTTCGGCCACGGCGCGTCCAGATCACCGTTCGACAGGCCATGCACGCCGTCCGCGATCTTTCGCGCGCGGACATCGGGATCGTTGGATACAAAGCGCGCGTCGTCGGCGTCGAACAACAGCAGATTGAAGGGACGGTAGCGCATGGCGACCGCTTGCAGTGCTTCGGCGTGATGCGCCGCCGGATCGCCGCCTTGCAGGAAATCCGTCACCAGCCAGCCACGCGATGCACGATCCTGCGCGGCACGCGGATCGCGCACGTTGGTCACCACGCACGCGCGGGCGGGTTCATGCACCCCCATCCAGGTGCCGCCTGCTTCCAGGTCGCGTCCCGCGAGAAGATCCGGCGCGTCGGCCCAGCGTTGCAGCGGCGCCGACGGCCGCGCGTGCGCCTCGTCGCGATTGCCGATCAGCAGCAGGCGCCAACGCGGATGAACATTCCAGGCAAAAGCGATCACGCACATTCGGGCAAGCCTATCGCATCGGATACGAAGCGGGTCCGCTGCCCGTCCGAGTGCTAGACTCGAATCGAAGCTGCCGTGTCTAAAAAGGGGGACGGCATGAGAACCAAGCTGGCACATATGTCCGTGCTGGTGGTCGAGGATCACGATTTCCAGCGCCAGGTGGCGCTGCGGCTGCTGCAGCAGATGGGCGTCGGCACCGCGCTGGAAGCGGCGGACGGTCGCAGCGCGCTCGCCGTCCTCGGCCGACAGGAACATCCTGTCGATGTGGTGCTGGTCGATCTCGACCTGCCGCACATGGATGGCATCGAATTCATCGGCCATGTCGCGCGGGAACGCCTCGCCAACGCGGTGGTGGTGCTGACCGCGCTCGACCCCGCGCTGCTAAACACCGTACGCATCATGGCGCGCGCCTCCGGCATCCGCGTGCTGGGCACGGTCGAAAAGCCATTGACCCAGGCCAAGCTCGGCGGCGTCATCGATTTGTACTTCACCGCCGACCTGCTGGCCGACGAAACCCCGCAGCTGGAAATCGACGAGGGCTTGCTGGCGGAAGCGCTGGCCAGTGACGCCTTCGAAGCCTGGTTCCAGCCGCAGGTGGCGATCGGCAGCGGTTTCGTCACCGGCGTCGAGGCGCTGGCGCGCTGGAGCCTCGATGGCCACTCGGTTCCGCCCGCGCGTTTCATCCCGGAGCTGGAGCGCTGCAACCTGATCGACGCGCTGACCGAACGCATCCTCACGCAGGCGTGCCGCTGGCGCGCGCGCTGGCGCGAAGCCGGGCTCGACCTCGGGATTTCCGTCAACGTGTCGATGCACAATCTCGAAGATACCGCAGCCGCCGATCGCTACCAGGCCATCGTGCAGGCGGCCGGCATCGACACCCGCGACGTGACGCTCGAGATCACCGAATCGGCCATGATGCACGAAGCCGCCTCCGTGTTGAACGTGCTCGCGCGCCTGCGCCTGAAAGGTTTCGGCTTGTCGGTGGACGATTTCGGCACCGGCTGGTCTTCGCTTTCGCAACTCGCGCAGCTTCCGGTCACCGAACTCAAGATCGACCAGGGCTTCATCAACGGCGCGACCACCGAACCGCGCAATCGTGCGGTCGTCGAGGCCAGCCTGGAACTCGGGCGCAAACTCGGACTGACTACCGTGGCTGAAGGCGTGCGCAGCGTCGAGGAATGGCAGATGCTGGCCGAACTCGGTTGCACGCGCGCGCAGGGCGAACTGGTCGGCATGGCGGTGCCCGGCGACCAGCTCGCCTCCGCGTTGGAAAAGTGGCGGCGCCGACAGCCATGACGCGCCACTTCTGGACCGTCCGCCGTCAACTGCTTCTGTTGTTCGGCGTGATGCTGCTCGCCGCGGGATTGGTGCTCGCGCTGGATGCGGTCTACCAGCGCGGCCACGAAGCCACCCTCAACCGCCTGTACGACAACGCGCTCGGCGGCCAGAGCAACGTCAAGGCCCTGACCGACGCCTACGGCATCACCGTCGTCGGCGTCACCTTCAAGGTACGCAATGGCCTGATGACGTTCGACCAGGGCCTCGCGGCCGTCGACCAGGCGCGGCAGCGCAGCGACCAGGCGTTCGCCGCGCTCGCCGCCGAAAGCATGCCGCCGCGGCAGCGCGAGGTGTTCGCGAGCATCCAGCACGAACGCCGGCCCGCCGATGCCGCGATCGCGCGCCTGCGCGCGCAACTGGCGGCACGCAGCATTCCGGGGGTCGCGGATTTTGCAGACAGGGAATTGTTTCCTGCGCTCGATCCGCTGCTGAGCGACCTCAATCTGCTCGCGGATCTGAAGATCCTCGACGCACAAACGCAGTTGCAGGATGACCGCGCCAATGCGCTGCGGCTGAATGCATGGCGCATCGGCTTGTCGCTGGTGGCGCTGCTGATCGTTTTCGTGGCCGGCCGCGCGATCCTGCGCAACATCTATGGTGGCATCGGGCAATTGGTGCGCTTGTCCAAGGGTATGCGCGCGGGCGATTACGACACACCCACCGGAGCGCCGGTGAAAGGCGAAGTGCACCAGGTGATGGAAGGCTTCCTGACGATGCGCGAAGAGGTCAAGCGCAAGGACGCTGCCTTGCGCGACAGCGAGCTGCGCGCGCGCGAAGCCACCAAGGCCAAGAGCGCTTTCCTCGCCGCGATGAGCCACGAAATACGCACGCCGATGATCGGCATCACCGGCATGCTGGAGTTGCTGGAACACACGCGGCTGGATGCGGAACAGCGCCGCAGCATCGCGATCGTGCAAAGCTCGGCGCAAAGCCTGCTGCAGATCATCGGCGACATCCTGGATTTTTCGAAGATCGAAGCCGGCCGCATGGAACTGGCGCCGGTGGACATCGACCTGCGCCGGCTGGTCGAGCACACCGTCGGCAACTATCTCGGCATCGCGTCCAGCAAGGGGCTGACGCTGGAATCCGCGATCGACGCGCAGCTCGCGCCCGCCTACGTCGCCGATCCGCTGCGGATACGCCAGGTTCTTTCCAACTTCATGTCCAACGCCGTCAAGTTCACCGACACCGGCGGCGTCACGGTACGCGCGGAGCACGTCGAGACACTGCCCGACGGGCGCGACCGCGTCGCCCTGCGCGTACGCGACAGCGGCATCGGCATCAGCGAGGAACAACGCGGCGCGTTGTTCCAGCCCTTCTCGCAAGCGGACACCAGCACCACCCGCACCTTCGGTGGCACCGGGCTCGGGCTGGCGATCTGCCGGCAACTCGCGGAATTGATGGGCGGCAACATCGAGCTGGCCAGCAAACCCGGCGCGGGCAGTACCTTCAGCTTGATACTCCCGTTGGCGCGGGGCGACGTGTCGAAAGTGGAACCCGAGCGCATGGTCTTGCGGGAAGACGATTTCCCCACCCGCCCGCTGCCGGGTATCGAGGAAGCGCAACGCGAGGACAGCCTCGTGCTGGTCGTCGATGACCACGCGACCAATCGCGAAGTGTTGACGCGACAACTTGCCCGCGCCGGCTTCGCCTGCGAAACCGCCGCCGACGGCGAGGAAGGCCTGCGCCGCTGGGAGACCGGCGCCTATGCGCTGGTGCTCACCGACATCCACATGCCCAAATTGGATGGCTATCAATTGACCGCCGCGATCCGCAAGGCCGAACGGCGCCTGCAACGCACGCGCACGCCGGTGATCGCGATCACCGCCAACGTCAGCAAGGGCGAGCCCGAGCACTGCATCGCGATGGGCATGGACGGATTCCTCGGCAAGCCGCTCCGGATCGCGCAGCTCTCTGAAGCGCTGCGGCGTTGGCTGCCGCACGTCGAATTTCGAGCCGGCGGCGAATCGGCAGGCGAAGGGACGGAGCCCCTTCAGCCCATCGATGATGCGCTGTTCACGCCGGAGTCGCCGGTCGACACCACGGCACTGCAGGAAATCGCAGGTGACGACGCGAAGCTCGCGCACAATCTGCTCAGCGATTTTCTCGCTGCCGCGCGCAAGGATATTGCCGCGCTCGTGGCGGCGCTCGACGCCGCCAACCGACCGGAAGCGATTCGGCAGGCACACCGGATAAAAGGCGCCGCCGCATTGGTCGGGGCGCGTGACGTGCACACGGCGGCGGCCGCCGCCGAAGCGGCGGGGCGCGCGGGTGGCGGCGCGGCGTTCGACGCCGCAACCGATTCGCTGTCCGCGGCGCTCGATCTTCTTGCGGTGTGGGTCGAGCGCTGAGGCAAGGAACAAAGCGCGGGCGATCACGGCGATAATGTCCGCACATGTGTCCCTCCTTTTCATTCGCCAAAACTTGTCTGCTGGTGCTGCTGCTCGGCGCCGCGACAGGCTGCGTGAGCGTGCACGCCGCCGCCCCTGCGGCCGCATCGAGTACTTCGGCGCGCGAGACCACGACCCGGGCCAAACTCGCGCAGGTGCGCGCCGAAATCGCCAAGATCGCGGACGCGCAGAACGCGACGGCCGCGCAGCGCGGCGCGATCAACGCGAAGCTCGCCGCCCAGGCCACGCAGCTCAATCAGGCCGCCAACGCGGTGCGCGAGAGTGACACCGCCATCACCGCCAAGACCGCTTCGCTGGCCGATCTGGAGCAACAACGCACGGCGCTCGAACAAAAACTTTCAGGCCAGCGTGCGGCGCTCGCCGATCTGCTGCGTGCGGTATACACGCTCAACCGCGGCACCGACCTCGCCATGCTGCTGGGCGATGACGACATCGCGAAGATCGATCGCGCGCTCGCGTCTTCGCGCTACTTCCAGCGCGATCGCGTCACGCGCATCCGCGAATTGCTGGGCGAAGTCGCGCAACTCGACAAAGTAAAAGCGTCCATCGAAACGGAAACCGCGGCGCTCGAGCAGCAGCGCGACCAGCGTGCGGCGCAGGCCGCCGAGCTGGAGCAGGCGCGCGACGCCCAGAAGAAATTGCTGGCCCAGGCCGACGCCCAACTTGCGCAGCAGAAGGACAAGCTGGCATCGCTGCGACACGATGCCGATGCGTTGAACCAGTTGCTGAAGCAGTTGCAGAACGTGTTCTCCGACATCCCCGCGCAACTCGGCAAGAGCACGCCCTTCCCGAAGCTACACGGCAAGCTGCCGTGGCCGGTCGCCGGCACCCGGCGCAACGGTTCGGGGGTGCTCGCGTTGGGATTGGTGATCGCCGCCAAGCCGGGTGCCGACGTGCGTGCGGTCGCTTACGGACGCGTCGCCTGGGCCGACTTCATGCGCGGTTACGGAATGCTGGTGATCATCGATCATGGCGACGGCTGGATGAGTTTGTACGGCGGCAACGAATCGGCGGCAGTCAGCGTCGGCGATTGGGTGCGGCCCGGGCAGCCCATCGCGACGGTCGGGCGCAATTCCGAACAAGGCGGCGCCTGGTTCGGTCTGCGCCACGACGGCAAGCCGGTCGATCCGCACGGCTGGTTGGCGGCGAAACGTTGACGCAGGGCCTATCACCAGAAACGCCTACAATGAACCCCCGCGTTCGTTCGCGGTCATGATTCACGTTGCATCTTCGGTATTTCCCATGACTCGACATTCGCTCGTTTTGACCTGCGGCCTGTTGGCCTGTTCCGGTGTGGCCTTCGCCGCGCCACCGCAAAGTTCCTCGCCGATCCCGGACTCGGCGAGCAGTACGGCGCCCGCACCGGCCTCGAGTGTTACCGCAAACGACGTGCCGAGCTTTCAGGAAATCCAGGCCTTCACGCGCGCGTTCGAGATGATCAAGCAGGCCTACGTCGAGCCGGTCGCGAACAAGCAACTGATGCAGTCGGCGATCCGCGGCATGTTGTCGGGGCTCGACCCGCACAGCGAGTTTCTCGACAGCCACGAGCTCAAGGATCTGAGCGAAGACACTTCCGGCACCTACGCCGGTCTCGGCATCGAAGTGGCGCAAGCCAACCACCAATTGGTGATCATCACGCCGATCGACGGTGGCCCGGCCAAACGCGCCGGCGTACTGCCGGGCGACGTGATCGTGGCGATCAATGGCGTGCCGGTGCAACCCGATGCGATCGACGCGTCGATCAAGAAACTGCGTGGTCCGATCGGCTCGAAGATCACGCTGAACATCCTGCACCCCGACGGCGACAAACCCGTCGCGATAGCGCTGGTGCGTGAGCGCATCCGCGTCACCAGCGTGACCACGCGCATGCTGGAACCGGGCTACGCGTACATCCGCATCAGCGAATTCCAGGAAGATACCGCCGATGAATTGACCCGTACGCTCGGGAAACTGCAGAAGCAACACGGGCCGTTGCGGGGCGCGGTGCTCGACCTGCGCTCCAATCCGGGCGGATTGCTCACCAGCGCGGTCGGCGTGTCCGACGACTTTCTCAACTCGGGATTGATCGTCAGCACCCGCGGTCGCCTGGCGCAATCCAGACTGAAATTCAGCGCAACACCGGGCGACCTGCTGAACGGCGCGTCGATGGTGGTGCTGGTGGACAACGGTACCGCTTCGGCGGCGGAAATCGTCACCGGCGCGCTGAAGGACAACCATCGCGCGCTGGTGATGGGCCGGCGCACCTTCGGCAAAGGCTCGGTGCAGACCGTCCTGCCGCTTGGCAATGGTGACGCGGTGAAGCTGACCACGGCTCGCTACTACACGCCCGACGGTACCTCGATCCAGGTGGCCGGCATCACGCCGGACATCGTGCTGGGCAACGTCACCGTTGCTGCGGATCGCAATCCTTCACTCGACGACGACGAACACGAGAGCGACCTGCCCAATCACCTGGCCGGCAACCAAACCGCCACCACCGATGCCGATGCGGGCGATCTCGCGGTGAAGGATTACGCGTTGTCCGAAGCGCTGCATGTGCTGAAGGGTTTGGCGTTGGTGCGAGGTACGGCGGCCCAGCCTGCATCAGAGAGTTCATCGTCGCATTGAACCCCCGTCGCCTCCACGCAGGCTCCTACATCTCTCCGTTGTAGGAGCCTGCGTGGAGGCGATCTTTGCAATGTGGATTCAAAGGTTCCCCAACGTCTGCTGGATCGACTCGAGCTCCTTGCCGCGGGTCTCGACGCCGCCGCGCCACAACATGATGCCCGCGGCGGCCATGGGCACGGCGATCACCAGTGCGGACACCAGGAAGCTGTCGAACACGCCCGCGACGCCCAGCAATGCGCCGAGGATGCCGCCGGCCTTGGACCCGGCCGCGATCAATCCGGAACCCGTGCCGCGCAGATGCACGGGATAGATTTCGGCGGCATACGGAATCATGGTGGCGATCACGCCGCTGATCGCGATCAATAGCAACACCGTGGCGGCGATCGTGAACGACTGTGCACGCAAGTTGCCCACCTCGATCGCCGCGAACGCAAACAACGCCAGCACCGTCAGCGCCACGAACAACACCAGCGATTTGAAACTGCTCCAGCACTGGTACAACCACACCACCACGCCGATGCCGGGAATCGCCAGCAGTGCCGACCGCGCCATCAATACGCCGGCCGCATTCGCATCCAGTTCCAGCCTGTGCAGGTTGGCCGGCAACCACAACACGAAGCCGAAATTCACCAGTCCCCACGCCAGGCCGCACACCATCAACGCGATCGTGATGCGTGCGTGGCGGCCGCGCAGCATGTCACGCAGGCCAGCGCGCGGCTGGCGGATTTCCATGATCGGTGCGTCGACGCCGGAAGTATCTTCGACCAGCCCGGCAGATCCCGCGAAGCGCTCGAGTACCGCGCGCGCCTGATCCGGCAGTCCGGCATTGGCGAGGAAGCGCGGCGATTCGGGAATGAAGCGATTGAGCAGGACGATCAACGCGCCGGTAGGCAGGTTCAGCAGCCACAGTGCGCGCCAACTGAAGGTGGGTTCCAGCAGTGCCGCGGCGCCCGAGGCGGCCAGATAACCCGCCGAAGTGCCGACACCACCCAACGCCACCAGCAGCCAGCCGCGATGCCGCGCGGGCACCGTTTCCGCCATCAGCGTGAACGCGATCGGCAACATGCCGCCGGCTGCCGCGCCCATCATGAAGCACATCACCAGGTTCCAATTGAATGACGGCATCGTGCCGCAAATCGCGGTACCCATAAACAGCAGCGCCGACAGCAGGATCGCCGCGCGCCGTCCGAACACGTCGGCCAACCTTCCCCACACCACTGAACCCACCGCGGTGCCGATCAGCGCAGACAACGCGAGCCAACCCGCCTTCGACATCCCGATGTCGTATTCGCGCACCATGCCGGGCATCACGAACGCGATCGACGCGGGCTTCATCACGTCGATCGTCAACGCGATGGCCAACACCAGCACCAGCGTCCAGTGCGCACGATTCAGCGGCACGCTGTCGGCAACATGCCAATGCAGGAGATTGCCGCCGTGCGTGGTCAGTCGCACTTGCGCGAGACGCGGCAGCAAGCCCCATGCCGCCAGCAACACCCCGCCGGGAATCAACACCATCCCGAGCAGCATTTCCGGGTCCATCGGCATGCCGGCAAGATGAAAGTGCATCGGCGCGGCCATCACGTACATCGGCAGATGCAGGCACACGCCCGCGGCCACCACGCTGCAGCCCAGCCAGAATGCCAAGGGATGATGGAACGTGATGCGCATCGGGAAGAAAAGTGAACGAATGCCGAAGATTAACAGGCGCCGCAAGCGTGAATGCCTGCTGAGCCGCACCGCGCATATTCACGCATCGTTGATCGGCGGGTGACCAAGCTTGCCGCGACGTTCAAACGGAGGTATCGCCATGCAGAAGCATGTATTGACCGCAGCGCTTTCCGCGATCCTGTTGTGTTCGGGCAGCGTCGCCCTGGCGCAGGACGCGCCGGCCCAGACGACCACCCGTACCACCACCACGACCCGCGTCAGCACGCCGGCCGGCGCATTGGACGAAGCGGCGATCAAGTCCGACATCGCCAACGCCGGCTACAAGAAAGTGAAGGGCCTCAAGTTCAAGGATGGCGTGTGGCAAGCCAAGGCACGCGGGGGCAATGACAAGTGGACGCACATCAAGATCGGCCCCACCACCGGCAAGGTTTACGAAGCCGATGCACCTTCCAAACTCGATGAAGACGAGGTCAAGGCCAAATTGACGGCGCAGGGTTACCAGAACATCGACGACGTGAAGTTCGACAAGGGCCTTTGGAAGGCCGACGCCAAAAATTCCGAAGGCAAGAAAGTCGACCTGCTGGTCGATCCCAATGACGGCAGCGTGGTGGCCGAACAGCAGGATTGAGCACGGTTCGGAAACAATGCACCGGCATCGCGATGCGTCACCATGATGGATACAAAAGCCGGCGCGATCGCGCCGGCTTTCATTTGTGCATCCTGATCAGGCGCTGCGCGGCGACGGAATTTGATCGCCGCCCTGTTTGGCAGGCTGTTTGTTTTTGTCGGGTTTGAGAGGCGTGAGGGGTTCCACTTCCACCTTTCCCGTGCGGCTCTTCAGGAAAACCGGAGCGTACGGATTGTCGCTTTGCTGGAACTGGCGATAGGCGATGGAGCCATCAACTGATCCACCCTGCATCAAGCTGAATCCGTTGGCGGTGACCGTGCTTGAGCGGCCGTCGCGTCCAACCGGCCTTGGCGTGTGCCCGCTGTCGAGCACGCCAACCGCCAATTCGCCGGTTGCACCACCGACACGCGTGCCGGTCTGGTGCGTCTTCACCCAAGCCCATTGCGCCTTGGCGCGTCGCAATGCGACTTCGTCGCCAAAGGTGTTTTTCAATTCCCCCACAGTTCGTCCGTACGCACGAACTCCGCTTTGCTCAACAGCGTGACCATCACGTCACGTGCTTTCACGTACTGGGGTTCTCCGCGCTCCGCAGCCAACACCATCCACGCCGCGCCGCGCGGACGATCTACGGGAATGCCTTGACCTTTGAAATACATGACCGCCAGGTTGTATTCGGCAGGCTTGTACGCCCACGACGACGCAACCTTGTACATGGCGATCGCGTGCTGAAAATCGCCATTGCGGAAGGCCTGCACGCCGTACGTGAAGAACTTCACGCCGGGCCTGCCATCGGATTCCGGCGTATTGAAATGGCTGTCGGACATGGCGCCAGCGGAGGCCCCTGAATCGTAATCGGGCGCAGTCATCGTGGCCGGTTGGTCAATTTGTGCCGCCACGGGCAACGCAATCGCCAGCGCGACCGCTGCTGATACGACCGGAATCCGCTTAACCCATCGAGCCGTCACGGCTGCTCTCCTTGTTTGGCAAGCGCCCGCTTGTTATACGCCTGCGGTATTCCGGGCTCAAGTCAAGGCGCGAGTCGGCATCGCCCGACAGACACGCACGGTTATCGCTGATGGCACCGGGCCGGCCCGCCCCCGAGGATGAGTCCAATCGATTACCGAGGGAGCATGCCATGACTATGTACGCCGAATTTGGCGCCATGAAGATCGGACCCACCCTTGGCGCGATGCGTCCGGGTCTGGCATGCGTGCTGCTGTGGTGCGTCGCGGCCGGCGCGCACGCAGCGTCGGTTTACAAATGCGAAGGTGCGCAAGGCCGGCTTGCGTACCAGGACACACCATGCGCAACGCACGCCCGAGAGCGCAAACTCGATCTGCAACCGCAGCCACTGATCAGCGCGCCAGGCGAACACGCGGCACGTGCAGCCGAAACAACGCACCGACGCGACACGACTCGTTCACGCAAAAAACCTCGGCGCACTGCGCGCGCAAAGCCCGTGACATCCTGGGAATGCCGTGCCGCTGACGGCGAGGTGTTCTATCGGCACACGCGTTGTCCGGGCTCGATACCAGGTGACGGCGTAGTGCGATGGCAAGATGGTGGCGATCCGCCCTCCGGCAAACGCTCGCGCCATCGGCGCAACGCGTGGGGCGCCGTGCCAGTGCATGGCAAGAAAATCACCCGCACCGAAGCGTGCCGGCGCATCCACTCCGCCGGTGCCGCCGGCCGCGATGGTCATGCGCGTGACGAAACCGTCTCGACCTACGATCACTTGATGGGCCGCGATCCGTGCAGCGATTGACGACTACGCGCGCTTGCGCTGTCGCGGTGCGCGCTTGGTTCGGCGCGCTTGCGCGGTAGGCAACCCGGTTGGTGGTGCGGCACGAAAACGCGTCGCCTCGTCCAGCAACCATTCGCGGAACGCCATGAATCCGGCGTGCTTGCGCGAACGTTCCGGATACACGAGGTAGTGCCATCGTTTGGCCTTCATCAGCTCGGGGAACAGCGCGACAAGTTGCCCGGTTTCGATCAACGGACGCACCATCGTCGTTCGCCCCAGTGCCACCCCGATTCCTTCCACCGCCGCGCGTTGGCGCGATTCGGAGTCACTGAAGGAGGCGGCGTAACGCCGTGGCGGCCTACCGCCATGCAGTTCGAACCATTCCCCCCACGGGTCCTCGGGACACAGCAGCGGCAGATCGCCGAGATCCTCCAGCCGCGGCCGCTTGCGTCCGGCCAGCAAAGACGGGCTGGCGACCGGCGTCAACCATTCCTCCAGCAGCGACTCGACGACCAGTCCCGGCCAATCGCCCACGCCGTAACGCAAGGCAGCGTCATGGCGGCCATCGGCGAAATCCACCAGTTCGATCGAGGAATCGAGGTTCAACTCGACTTCCGGATGCTTTGAGACGAAATTCGGCAACCGCGGCACCAACCAACTCGTTGTCATCGACGGCATCGCCGACAGCGACAGCGCGTTGTCGCAGCGTGCGCACAGCGGCTTCAACGCATCCTCGATCGCTTCCAGGTGCGGCGCCACCTTGTCCAGCAACCGCTGTCCCTCGGCGGTGAGCTTCAGGCCGCGCGGACCGCGCACGAACAAGCTGCAATCGACGCGCTCCTCCAGCAGACGAATCTGGTGGCTCAATGCGCTCACGGTGAGGTGCAGGCGTTCGGCAGCACGGGTCATGTTCTGCGCGCGCGCCGCAGCAACAAAGGTTTGCAAGGGATTCAGGGGGCTGCGGCTCATGTTCGATTTTCCTCAACACTCATTTGAAAAATCATCGCTTCCGCGCAGGCGGAAGAGGGCCTATTTTTGCGCCTCACACGACATTCGTGCAACCCGGCTGGAGGTGTCTCATGTTGAGGGAATTGGCAAAACTCTCGGGCGGCATGCTGTTCCTTGGCGGCCACCTGACCGATGTGGATACGCTGCGCCTGCTGGCGCGCGACGAGGCTTCACCGCCGAAACGCACACCACGCAGCGGACGCCGGGCAAGAGCGGGCGGACACGCTGGCCGCGATTGGCGCACTCCCGTGGAACTGCTGCTGCTCGCCGCGATCTGGGGCGGCTCGTTCCTGTTCCTCAGGATCGCCGCGCCGAAGTTCGGCCCGCTGGCGCTGGTCGATGTGCGCCTCGCGCTGGGCGCACTGGTGCTGTCGCCGTTCCTGTGGCGCGCGCGCCGGCAACTCGCCGCAACCGGATGGTTCAAGATCGCCGCAATCGGCTTCGTCAACACCCTGCTGCCCTTCCTGCTGTTCGCGTGGACCGCCGAACGCGCGCCGGCCGGCGTCAGCGCGATCGTCAACAGCATGGCGGTGCCGTTCGCGGCCTTGGCGGCCTTCGCGATGTTCGGCGAACGCATCGGCGGACGCCCGCTCGTCGGTTTGGCGGCGGGCATGGTTGGCGTCGTGGTGCTCGCGAGCGGCGACGTCGGCGGCGCGGGGCTCGGCCCTGCGGTCGCGGCCGGCACTGTGGGCGCCTTCCTGTACGGTGTTTCCGCGAACCTTGTCAAACGGCACTTTGCGGGCCTGCCGCCTGCGGCGGTCGCCGCCGCCACACTCGCGTGGGGCGCCGTGTTGCTGGCTCCGTTCGCGGTATGGCAATGGCCGTCCGCGCGCGTTTCCGCCGTGGCGTGGCTCAGCCTGATCGCACTGGGCGTGGTCTGCACGGGCATCGCCTACGCGTTTTATTACCGGCTGATCCAGCGTGTCGGCGCGCCGCGCGCCACCACCGTGACCTATCTCGTGCCGATCTTCGGTGTGCTGTGGGCGTGGCTGGCGCTGGGCGAGCCGCTGACAATCAGCATGGCGGCGGGCGGTGCGTTGATCCTGGGCGGCATGTTGCTCGGTCAGACACAGGCGCGCGCGAAGCGCGTGCCACGCGCCGCGCCGGTGCGCGTGTCGGCCCGGCCGTGCGTGGGTAGCCGCAGTTGACGGGCGGCGACGGCGAGTTGTTCCGCAATCGGGACTCGATATGAAACTGGATTTTCCGAGCGCAGACGAGTATTCATCTGAGCAGGCGCACCATCCGGCCATGACCGTTGTGGACATTGGGTCGGAACAGGCCGCTGTCACCGCCCCCTACATGAATCAGGTCCTGTTCGATGTCAACGAAGACTGCCTGCGGCTTGCGGTGTTCGAGGGAGAGTACCGCTGGCATCAGCATCCAGATTCCGACGAGCTCTTCCTCGTGGTCGCGGGCGAGCTTCGGATCGATGTCGAAAACGGCGACCAGGTGACGCTGACCGAGTGGCAAAGCATCGTTGTACCGAAAGGTACCGTACACAGGACGCGTGCGGTCGGGCGCACGGTCAATGTCACCTTTGAAAAACGGAGCGCGCGGACGGTTTTTGTCGAGCCGCCGAGCAGCGGTTCATTCGCACCGGATCCGCTTCGGAATCCGGCCTGATTCCGGTATCAACAAAATCGGAGGATTCATGATTTGCCGCATGTGGCATGGGATCACGCCACGCTCGAAAGCTGATGCCTACGCAAGCTTCCTCGAGCAGCGCGCCATCCCCGATTACCGCTCGATTGCCGGGAATCTGAGTGTCGCCGTGCTGCGGCGGGACGAGGCCGAGGTCACGCACTTCATGACGGTTACCAACTGGGAATCAGAAGAGAACACTCGTGACTTTGCCGGTGATGATCTGCTCAAGGCCAAGTACTACCCGGAGGATAAAGACTTCCTTCTGGAATTCGAGCCACGGGTCCAGCATTTTGCAGTGTCGGCCATGGAAAACGCCTTCCAAGCTATCGCTGGGTTGTGTGCGCATACCGAGGTCTCTTGACGCATGAGTCCGCCATTGACCGGATCGCCGGACATGCACACATAGTTATCCATGTCGGCGAAGCTTGGCTTTGGAGTGCCCGATCCGGCAGACAACAATCGTGCGTGACGGGTACACTCGGTGCATGATTACGCCCGCCCGTTCGTTTCGGATCCTTTCCGCCGCGCTGCCCGGCATCGTTGCGGCGCTCGCGCTCGCCGCATGTTCGCAACAGGGCGCATCGCCGCCTGCCGCACCCTCGGCCTCGGCGCAAGCGGCTGCCAACGCCGCCGCCGCCGCCGCCAAGGAACTGAAGCTTTATCAGGACATGCTGGCCCAGCACGCCGAAGATTTGGCGGCACCGGTGGGCAAGGACATCCTGCAGAAATATCCGGGCACGCCCGCCGCCACCGAAGTCCAGAAAACGCTCACTCAGGTCGAAGCCACGGCCAAGTCCAAGGCGGAGCACACGAGGCTCGCCGCGTTGTGGTGGTACCAGACCGCGAACGTGGAGGGTCTGCAACACACCGCCAGCACCTATTCCAGCGAGCCCTCCGGTGCCAAGCGCGTGCGGTTGGTGCTGCGCCGGCACGTGAAGTGGGGCCAGAGTGTTTACTTGTTCGCGCCGGATGGCAGCAAGGGTTTCGTGTGCAAGGATCTGTGCAATGTCGCGACGCGTTTCGACGGCAAGCGTGAAATCTGGAAGGCTTACCTGCCCAAGACCGGCGAACCCGCGATGTTCATCAAGGACGACAAGCGCTTCATCACGGCGATGCAAAAGGCCAAGGTGATCGAAATGGACGTCACGACGCGCGACCATGGCAAGGAAACCCTGAAGTTCGAGGTTGGCGGTTACGACCCGTCGAAGTTCACGCCATTGCCGAAAAAATGATCCGTTGAATCGGGCCGCCGTTGGGCGCAATATCGCCACCGAGGTCGGACGCCACCGTTGCGTCCGGGGGAGCCGGGGATGGATGAGAAAATCTGCGTCTTCGAAGACGTCTACAACGACGTCTCGGCGCGCGCGCAGGCCGAGCACGAAAAGGCCGGCGCATTCGGCATGCTGGCGCGCATGAAGTTGTGGGACCGGCCAAAGGAAACCGATATCGCGCTGGCCAACACCGAGAAGCGCTACGAGCCGTTCTGGATGGCCAAGGCCAGCCGCCGCACGCTGTACACGCGCCGGACCAGCTACCACGTGAAGATCGAGCACCCGCACGTCACCGCGGTGGAGGTGCTGGGGCAGAAACTCGCCGTCGATGCCCGTCGCGAACTGCAACTCGCTGCCGTCGAGGATTGCGAGAGCGTCACTGCGCTGGCGCACTACGTCGACGCGCTGGGCCACGAAACGACCGAGAAGGCACTGGTCGATTACGCCGGCCGCTACGCGTTCCATGAAATCACCGACAGCCGCGAACCGCATTTCATCGTGCCGACCGTCACCGCCGCTTCGGTGTTGCAGCAGGTGAAGTCGCGCCTGTCCGCGGCGGTCGAAGCCGATGCCATCGCCAGCGACGAGATCGACATCGCCTCGCTGACGCTGTTCTACCGGCCGGTGTACGCGTTCCAGTTCGCCTGGAAAGACAAACAGGGCGTGATCGAGATCGACGGACTCTCGGGCCGCGTCAACAAGGAAGGCAACATGCTGGGCGGCGCGGTGCGCAAGCTCGGCAACCGCGACGCGTTGTTCGACATCGGCGCCGACTTTGCGGGCATGGTGGTGCCGGGCGGCACCATCGTGGTGAAACTGATCGACAAGCTTTCCAAGAAACATCCGGGCTGACGCGCAACATCGCCACGCGACAGCGGTATTCGGATCCCCAGCAAGCCCTGGTTTTGCTCGTCATCCCAGAATCGCGAAGCGATATCCGGACCGCGAAGGCAGGATGCCGGAGCGAACATTCGCACAGCGAATGGCCCGGAGGGCAAGCCGCAGGATGCGGCGCGTTTGCCAGCGTCTTTGCGTTCCAAAGTGTTGCGCAGAGAGCAGCCAGGTTCCGGCCTGCATCGGAACGACGGAATGTGTGTTGGTCAGAGCTCCTCTTACTGGATCGTCACTGGCGCACGATTGTCGTCACTCACGCGATCGACCAGCTCGTTGAACGGATCGATGCCGGCTTCGTAGGGCTTGCCGTCCACCGTTACGGTGATGGTGCTGTCGCCGTCCTTTACCGGCATCTTGGCGAGGTACAGCGGTTTTTCATCCTGCTCATCGCCGTCCTTCGCTTTCGCGAACACGCCGATCTCGATCGGGATGTCGAGCTTTGCGCGCGTCTCCTTGCCCTTTCCGTCGGCGTAGTACTTCGCCGCGTGTACGTGCAGCGTGACTTCGTACTTCCCATCCGGCAGCTTCTTCGCCGTTGCGGAAACCATGCGATTGTCGAACAACGTGATCTTGTCGAAGAAGTCGGTGATGACGCCTTGATATTGCGGGCCGGCTTGTTCGCGCAAATCGGCGATCAGCTCGCGACTGTCGGTGTACGGCGGCTGCTGAAACTTCACCTTGTCCAGCCAGGTGCGCAACGCGGCGTTGACCTTGTCCTCGCCGATGTAGTCCTGCAGCGCATAGAAGATCACCGAAGCCTTGCGGTAATGGATGTAGGGCTGGTTCTCGACCAGCGCCAGCGGTTCCTCGGCGACTTCCTCGCTGCCGCGCCCCGACAGATAGCGATCCAGTTCGTACTTCAGGAACTTGCGCATTTTGGTCGGGCCGTAGAGGTGCTTCATCACCATCAGCGCCGAATACTGCGCGAGCGATTCGTCCAGCATCGTCACGCCCTGCACGTCTGCGCCTATCGCCTGGTGCGCCCACCACTGGTGGCCGATCTCGTGCGCGGTGACGTAGGTGACGTAATCGATGTCGGTCGGCTTGCGCACATCAGCAATGAACCCGATCGACTCCGAGAACGGAATGGTGTTGGCGAACGATTGCGCGAAGCTTGAGTAGTCCGGGAACTCGAGGATACGCAACTGGCGGAACTGGTACGGCCCGAAGTGTTGCGTGTAGTAATCCAGCGACACCTGCATCGCCTTGAACATGCGCTGGACGTTGTACGGATGTTGCGGGTCGTAGTAGATCTCCAGATTCACGTCGTGCCACTTCTCGCGTGCGACCTTGTAGCGTGCGGACTGGAACGAGAAGAAATCCAGGATCGGCGTGTCCTGCACGTAATGAAAATAACGCCTGCCGTCCCGTACCCATTCCTTCTGCAGGTAACCGGGCGCCAGCGCGATCTGGTCCGCATGGGTCGAAACAGTCGCCTGGAAATGCACCCAGTCGGCATCGCAGGAAATCAGGTTGTTGGTATGCGCCGCGGCATCGTCGCGTTTGGGCAGGCGCTGGGCTGGCCCGAGGCCGTACTTGCGGCGATCGTTGTTGTCGGTGATCTGGCGATTTTCGTCGTAGCAGAAATGCGGAAACGCGAAGCTGTTGATGAAGGTACCGTTGCGCACGACCTGCTCACCGACCGGTTCATTGGCAAAGCCCTTGTAAGCCACGTGCATCTTGAAGCCGAAGTCCATGGAGGCGCCCGGCTGCAGCGGCGTCGCCAGCTTGTACAGATAGAAGCCCTGCTTCGCGTCGGCCAACCCGGTGGTATGCGCGGGAAATTCCAGATCGACCTTGTCATCGCGGGTATCCGGCGCCGGCAACTGCACAAGCAACGTGTCGATCGGCTTGTCGTGTTTGTTGACCAGCGTGTAATGGCCATCGATGTCCACGCGGCGCTGCCCGGGATAAATCGCCACGTCCACCTCGACGTCGGTAATCCGCGGCTGCGACATGCCCATGTACTTGCGGTAATCCTTCTCGTAGCTGGCCTGCAGGCGCAATTGTTGATCGTGGGTCTGGTAGCGATACAAGCCGTGCGTGTTGTGGAACAGGAAGATCCCGATCGCAACGAAGCCGACCAGCGCAAGCGCCAGCACGGCGCGCGCCGGCTTCCGGAACCGTTGCAGCGCGATCCGTCCACGCGCGCGCCACCCGCTCACGTTGCCCCGCACCCAATACAGCGCGGCGATCACCAGCAACGCGATCGCGCAGCAATACCAATACGCGCGGAACCACAGGGTGCCGATCCAGAACGCGCCGAACCCGTTCATGTCCGAATACGGCGTGGCTGGCGCGTTGCCGTAGTGGTACAGATTGTCGGTCAGGTGCAGTTGCGACAAACCGAACATCAGCAACAGCCAGCCGATGACCAGCGCATAGCCCGCGAACTTGTTGTTGGCCCATACCTGGAAGACCAGCGCCAGGATGCCGAGCAGCAGGAACCCGAGCAGTGAGAACCCGAGGTATTGCAGGTACAGCAGCGGCTGCACGTAATCGAAGCCGCGCAGCACCTGGAAGCCCATGCAATACAGCGAACCCGCCGCGAGGAAAACCACGATCACCACCGCCAGCGCGGTGACCTTGGCCAGCAGCGGAATCCAGTCCGGGGTCGGGAACGCATCCACCACTTCGCTGAGGTTGGCACCGCGTTCGCGCCACACCAGCTCGCCCGCGTAGAAGATCAGCACGATCAAAAGCAGCCACTTGTAGCTGCCGTCCATGGCTTGTGCCATCAGGTGTGTCACCGGATACACGCTGGTGCCGTAGATTTCGCCGGTGAAGGCAAGCGTCCCCGTGAGGTTGGCCAGCCCGAACAGCAGCATCACCAGGAACGCGGTGCCCTTGAGCACGCTGACGGTGTCGAACCATGCGAGCTTGCGGAATTGGGTAAGCCGCGCCGCGAACCCCGCGCGCAATTTCACCACCGGCAACACAATCGGCACAGCAACCGCCACTGGTTCCGGTGCCATGCTGCGCCTGCGCCGGCGGAACCAGCGCAAGCCTTCGCGGTCGGGTTTGAACAAGGCCAGTGTCGTGCCCAGCAACACCACGCCGACCGCGATCCATATCGCGCGGTTGCCGAGGATCACGCCCGCGAGCGCCGGAACCCGCGTGTTGTTGTCCGAAGCCGTCCAGTAGCGCGTCGCCAGCTCGAACGCGCCCATCCCGAACGGATTCATCAGCGCACCGGCGGTTTGGTGCTCGATATTGCCGTGGCCCAGCAACTGGCCGGCCACGACCACCAATACCACGAACGCGATCACGCCGACGTAGGTGCCCAGCATCGAGCGCGTCAGCGTCGCCAGCAAGAACAACAGCGCGCCGAGGAAGAACAGGTTGGGCAGCACGATCACGGCCAGCGCCCAGCCATAGGCGTTCCACGGCGTCGGGCCGAGGCGCGCGGGATCCAGCCACGGCATCAGCGAGCCCAGCCAGAAGCCGACCGCGACGCCGATCAGGACCAGCACGCTGACCAGCCAGCCGGCCGCAAAGCGTCCACCGAGGTAGGCGCCCCGCGACATTGGTGTCGCGAACATCATTTCCGCGGTGTTGGACGCGAAATCCCGGAGCGCGGCGCCGGCCACGAAGATCGTGATCAGGAACAGGCCCAGTATCGAGAACGCGCCGAGCATGCTGATCACGACGGACGGCGCGTTGCGGTGGATATTGCCGATGCCGCCGCCGATCGTGACCGTATCGGTGCACGCAACGGCAAACGCCAGCGCCGCGAGCGCGGCGAGGACCAACCAGAACAATGGGCTCTTGAGTTGCTGGCGCAGCTCGAACCGGAATATCTCGCGGAACACGTCAGGCCGCCTTGTCGGCAGCGGCGTGATGCAGTTGTCCGAAATACACATCTTCCAGATCGGGTGCGACGCTCTCGAATCCGTCGTCGGGCTTCGCATCCGCCAACACGTGGATCAACGTCGCGCCGCCCGCAAGGCGCGTGGACAGCACGATCATGCGTTCGCGGTACTGCGACAGCGCAGCCTTGTCGATCGCGCGACGCCACACGCGGCCTTCCAGTGCGCGGATGGTCTCGCGCGGCTCGCCCGTCAGGCGCACCTGTCCTTGCGCGATGATCGCCATGCGCGGGCACAACTCCGTCACGTCTTCGACGATGTGGGTCGAGAGGATCACCACCACGCGTTCGCCGATTTCCGCGAGCAGGTTCAGGAACCGTTGGCGTTCCTCGGGATCGAGGCCCGCGGTGGGTTCGTCCACGATCACCAGCTTGGGATCGCCTATCAGCGCCTGCGCGATGCCGAAGCGCTGGCGCATGCCGCCCGAGAAACCGCCGAGCTTGCGCTTGCGCACGTCCCACAGGTTCACCTGTTTCAACAGCGCATCCACGAGATCGCGGCGTTCGCCGCGGCGGGTAACGCCCTTAAGCACCGCGAAGTGATCCAGCATCGCTTCCGCACTGACCTTGGGATACACCCCGAACTCCTGCGGCAGGTAGCCCAGCACGCGCCGCGTGGCCGGCTTGTCGGCCAGCACGTCGATGTCGCCCAGCCTGATGCTGCCCTCGTCCGGATCCTGCAGGGTCGCGATCGTGCGCATCAGCGTGGACTTGCCCGCGCCGTTCGGGCCGAGCAGCCCGAACATCCCGTTCGGGATGTCCAGCGATACGTTGTTCAGCGCACGCACGCCATTCGGATAGGTCTTGGAAAGGTTGCGGATGGTCAGCATCGTGTGGGCTCCCTGTATGCCGGTTTGCCGCCAGTCTGCCGACGCAAGCGGCGCTTTGCCATCCGCCACTGGTCACGGTGACTTTCGGGTCAGGCCGCCCCTACATGACGAGAGCGGCCAAATGCGCGAAACTGGGCGTCTTGCAGCTTTTCCGGAATCGAAGGAAGCGGATATGGCAGACGTGCGCGAGGCGAAGGTACCCGACATCGGTGATTTCGACGGGGTGCCAGTAATCGAGGTGATGGTCAAGGCGGGCGACCGTGTGGAAAAAGACCAGGGCCTCGTGACGCTGGAATCGGCCAAGGCGACCATGGAAGTCCCGGCGCCGTTCGCAGGCACGATCAAGGAGATGAAGGTCAAGGTCGGCGACAACGTTTCCGAAGGCAGCGTGATCGCGACGATCGAGGGCGAAGGTGGCGAAACCGAGAAGGCACCAGCCGTGCAGAAGGAACCGGAAAAGAAGGCCCCCGAAAAACAACCGGAAGCACCCAAGGCCGACAAGCCTGCGCCGGCCGCGTCGTCCAAACCGGCAACCAGCGGCGAAAGCGACAACGCGGTGCCACGCCACGCGCCACCCATTCCGTTCGATGCCGACTCGATTATGCCGGACAAGGTGCCCTACGCCAGTCCCGCTGTGCGCGCGTTCGCGCGCGAGCTCGGCGTGGATCTCGCGCGCGTCACCGGCAGCGAGCGCGGCGGCCGCATCACCAAGGAAGACGTGCAGAAGTTCGTCAAGGCGGCAATGAGCGGCGGTGTGCCCGCAGCCACGGGTGGAGGTTCGGGCTTGAACCTGCTGCCATGGCCGCAGATCGATTTCAGCAAGTTCGGCGCGATCGAGACGCAGCCGCTGTCCCGCATCAAGAAACTGTCCGGCGCCTACCTCGCGCGCAACTGGGTGATGATCCCGCACGTCACCCAGTTCGAGGACGCCGACATCACCGACCTCGAACAATTGCGCGGCACGCTCAACAAGGAAAACGAGAAAACCGGCATCAAGGTGACGATGCTGGCGTTCCTGATCAAGGCCTCGGCCGCGGCCCTGCAGAAATATCCCGATTTCAACGCGTCACTGGATGCATCGGGCGAAAACCTTGTCGTGAAGAAGTACTTCAACATCGGTTTCGCCGCCGACACGCCGAACGGCCTCGTCGTGCCAGTGATCCGCGATTGCGACAAGAAGGGCGTGCTCGACATTGCGCAGGAAATGTCGGCGCTGGCGAAGAAGGCGCGCGACGGCAAGTTGACGCCGGGCGAGATGTCGGGCGGATGCTTCTCGATTTCGTCGCTGGGCGGCATTGGCGGCACGATGTTCACGCCGATCATCAATGCGCCGGAAGTCGCGATCCTGGGCGTTTCGCGGTCGTCAACAAAGCCCGTCTGGAACGGCAAGGAATTCGCGCCGCGATTGATCCTCCCCTTGTCGCTCAGCTACGACCATCGGGTGATCGACGGCGCCGCCGCCGCGCGCTTCGCCGTTTATCTCGCGCAGTTGCTCGCCGACATGCGGCGGGCGCTGCTGTAGGGCCGCATGGCCGCGCCGGCCGCCTCGCCCGCATCGCATGCCGCGGCCACTTCGCCGCTGCAGGACGCCGTCAACGCGATCAATCACTTCCTCGGCATCAGCCTGAAGGTTGGCGGCGTCACGCTCAACTTGGGATCGCTGCTGGTCGCGGTGGTAGTGGTGCTGGTTGCGATCCTGGTCTCGCGGCTGTCGCGGGCCGGACTCACGCGTTACGGCCGGCGCCACCAGACCAGCCAGTCGACGCTGTATGCGTTGTCACGCGTCCTGCACTACATCGTGCTGGTGATCGGGGTCCTCTGGGCACTGTCGGTCGCCGGCATACCCCTCAATGAATTCGCGTTCTTCGCGGGCGCGCTGGGCGTCGGCCTCGGCTTCGGGCTGCAGGCGATTTTTTCCAACTTCATTTCCGGGCTCATCATCCTGTTCGATCGCAGCCTGAAAGTCGGTGATTTCGTGGAACTCGCGAACGGCGTGCACGGCAGGGTCAGCGACATCCATATCCGCGCCACGCGCATCACCACCAACGACAACATCGACATTCTGGTGCCCAACTCGCGATTCATCACCGACAACGTGGTGAACCTGACCTGGCGCGACGTGTCGCGCCGTTCGCACATTCCCTTCCGCGTGCCCTACGGCGCCGACAAGGACGAGGTGCGCCAGGCCGCGCTGGAAGCGGCAGCCGAAGTGCCGTTCACGCTGACCGACGACGAATCGCGCCAACCCCAGGTGTGGTTGACCGGCTTCGGCGAATCCGCGATGGATTTCGCGCTGGTGGTATGGCTCAACGCCGGCGCAGCGCGGCGCTACCGCGGCGTGACGGCAGCCTACAACTGGGCGCTGCACAACGCGCTGGAAAAACATCATCTGGAATTGCCGTTCCCGCAACGCGATCTGCACGTGAAGTCATGGCTGGGGTTGACAGGCGCAGATGGCCGCCGCGCGATGGCTGCCGGAAAATCGCGGCCAGCGTCGACGCGCGAGCGACCACACGCCGTACACGCGCCCGCGGACAACGACGCCGCGCGTTCGGTCAGCAGCGACATCGCGCAGGATCAAGCGGGCACCGCGAAGACCGCTGACAGTGACAACCTGGATGTGCGTGTCACCGGCATCCGCGAGCGCGCTGCTGCCGACCACGATGGCGAAACCGCCGACGCAAACGCGACGCTCGCGGCACACACAAAACCGAAAGGACAGCAAGCGCATGAGCAAGACGATTGAATTGAAGGTGCCGGACATCGGCGACTTCCACGACGTGCCGGTCATCGAGGTATTGGTGAAGGCCGGTGATCGCGTCGAAAAAGACCAGAGCCTCGTCACGCTGGAATCGGCCAAGGCCACGATGGAGGTGCCCGCGAGCGCGGCGGGCGTCATCAAGGAAGTGAAGGTCAAAGTCGGCGACAACGTCGAACAGGGCGCGGTGATCGCGACCGTGGAAACCGAAGGTGAAGCCGACGCGGGGGCTGCGCCCCCCTCTCCCACCGGGAGAGGGGCCGGGGGTGAGGGTTCGGGCCTTGCCCAACCTTCAACCGGCACATCACCTGCTCCAACGAAATCCGAACCCTCACCCGCCCCTTCGGGGCACCCTCTCCCGGAGGGAGAGGGGAAAAGCGCTGCTCCGCAAGCCGCGAGTGAAACCGGCCGCAAGGCCGACATGGAATGCGCGATGCTGGTGTTGGGCTCCGGCCCCGGCGGCTACAGCGCGGCCTTCCGCGCTGCGGACCTCGGCCTCGACACGGTGCTGGTCGAACGTTACGACACGCTGGGCGGGGTGTGCCTCAATGTCGGTTGCATACCGTCCAAGGCGTTGCTGCACGCGGCCGAGGTGATCGACGCGGCTGAATTGATGACGACGCATGGCATCGAGTTTGGCAAGCCGAAAATCAATCTCGACAAGTTGCGCGAGTTCAAGGACAAGACCGTCGGCAAACTCACCGGCGGCCTCGCATCGATGGCCAAACAGCGCAAGGTGAGCGCGGTGCAAGGCGTCGGCACGTTCGTGTCGGCGCACGAACTGGAAGTCGTGAATGGCACCGACAAGAAACTGATCCGTTTCGAGCAGGCCATCATCGCGGCGGGCTCGCAAGCCGTGCGCCTGCCGATGTTTCCGTGGGATGACGAACGCGTGATGGATTCCACCGGCGCGCTGCAACTGAGGGACATTCCGAAGAACCTGCTGGTGGTCGGCGGCGGCATCATCGGCCTGGAGATGGCGACCGTGTATCGCGCGCTCGGAAGCCAGGTCACCGTGGTCGAGTTCATGGACCAATTGATGCCCGGCGCAGATGCGGACCTGCTGCGGCCGCTCGCCACGCGCCTCAAGAGCCAGGGCGTCGCGGTCCACCTGAAGACGAAAGTCACCGCCGCCAAGGCGCAGAAGAACGGCATCACCTGCGACTTCGAAGGCGAGAGCATCCCGGAGAAAAAAACATTCGATCGCGTGCTGGTGTCGGTTGGCCGCAGCGCCAACGGTGACAAGATCGGCGCCGACAAGGCCGGCGTTGCCGTCACCGAACGCGGGCTGATTCCGGTCGACACTCAGATGCGTACCAATGTGCCGCACATTTTCGCGATCGGCGATCTGGTCGGCCAGCCGATGCTGGCGCACAAGGCGGTGCATGAAGCGCATGCGGCCGCCGAAGTCGCAGCCGGCCAGAAGCGCCACTTCGACGCGCGCGTGGTGCCGTCGGTGGCGTTCACCGATCCGGAAATCGCATGGGTGGGTATCACCGAGCGCGAAGCGAAAGAAAAGAATCTCGACTTCGGCGTCGGCAAGTTTCCGTGGGCCGCGTCCGGTCGCGCACTGGGCATGGATCGCGCGGAAGGCTTCACCAAACTGATCTATGACAAGGCCAGCCACCGCGTGATCGGCGGCGGCATCGTCGGCGTGCACGCGGGTGATTTGATTTCCGAAATCGCGCTGGCGATCGAAATGGGCGCCGAAATCGGCGACATCGCGCTGACCATCCACCCGCACCCGACGCTCGGCGAATCGGTCGGCATGGCGGCGGAAGTCGCCGAAGGCACCATCACGGATTTGTATATTCCGAAGAAAAAATAATCCGGCCATGCGCGAGGTGGTCGACTGCTTGGGAGCTCTGATTTTGCTCGTCATCCCGGCGAAAGCCGGGACCCAGTGACTTTCGCGCAACGCAGTGAAATGCAAAGGCGCTGGGTCCCGGATATCGCTTCGCCATTCCGGGATGACGAGCAATGGGGTCGATCAGAGGTCCCTCGGGTACATGAACACGTTGGTCGGATTCAAAATGCTATCTGCGCGCGCAGTTCCACGATGCGCGGATCCACGGCGAGACCCTTGCGATCACTGAAAGCACGGATGTAATTCGCCTGCAGTTTCAGGTGTTGGCTCAGGTACCAGTTCACGCCCAGTGTCCAGTCATGCTCGCGCCCGCCCATGACATTGCCGGCGTCCAGATCGAGCGTGCTGTAACGTGCCGCAAATTCCACGGCACCCCACGGTCGCGATGGCTGCACGTTGCCGACATTGCCGTCCTTGTACGGTCGCGACTCGCCCGTTGCCACCCAACTCGCGAATGCATACCAGCCGTCGATGCGGTACGCGGGCTTGCCGTCATCGAAGGAAGTGTTCGCGCGAAGATACTCGCCCTGCAACGACCACGGCCCGCGTATCCAGAGCGCCTCGAAACCGTAGCGGTCGATTTCGTCGACGTGCTTCAGCATGCCCGAATCGACGAGATACAGCGGAGAAAGACCAGCCTCCGGCGTGGAGCGGAAACGCGCCGACGGCACGTTGGTCAACCCCAATCCGTTCACGCTCGACTCGGGCGCTTCGCGCGACGCGGTGACCCCGAGATGCAGGACATCGCCAGGCCGATGCCGCGGTACCCACGCCAGCCGACCCGCGAGCGTATGCCCGTCATTGTCGCCCTGCAGGTCGCCACCGTAATAACCCACGGCCGCCAACCACGACGGTCGGGACAATGCCCAGTCCACACCAACGCGCCGGTTTTCATAGACGGCCTGGGTGGGTAGCGCCAACTCGATGAAGGTGGGAGCACTCGAACTGGTATTGCCCTCGAAACCCACCGGCGTCTTGCTCTGGCCGATGCGGAACGCGCCGGCGTCCTTGCCGAACAAGGCCTTCGACTGCACGCGCAAGTAAACGTCCTGCCATTTCTTCGACTGGAAATCGAACTCCGCCTTGGCGTCGTACACGCCCTTTTTCTTCAGGTACACCGCGAAATACTTGCGCCGGTTGGTGTGTGCGTCGCGCAGGAGCCCGTCGTCATGCGAGAAATCGTTGACGTCATATTGGTACAGCCCGGTGATCCCGAAGTCTGTCCCGTCCGCGAACATGTGGTGCGTGGGCCAATCGCCGAGGAAGGAATAGTCCTGTGCCATGGCCGGCAGCGCAGTCAA